>Ga0306869_1000003_pt1 | contig 256116 bp, 222 predicted proteins | sample AntRauTorckE6833_FD_190421 | JGI IMG/M metagenome (GOLD analysis project Ga0306869, IMG submission 190421) | Saline lake microbial communities from Rauer Islands, Antarctica - Metagenome Torckler E6 #833 (v2) (version 2) | ecosystem: Environmental > Aquatic > Non-marine Saline and Alkaline >... | reverse complement strand
TGGTTATGCCGGGAGACAATGTGAAACTAAGTGTAGAACTTATCCAGCCAGTGGCTATGGAAGAGGGATTACGCTTTGCGATACGCGAAGGTGGCCGTACCGTCGGTGCCGGAGTGGTAACTAAAATATTGGATTAGGTTAATTACCTAAATAAGGCCAGTGCAAAGAGCAGACGGAATCCGCCTGCTCTTGTGCGCTTTACACGGGTGTAGCTCAGTTGGCAGAGCACTGGTCTCCAAAACCAGGTGTCGGGAGTTCGAGCCTCTCCACCCGTGCATATTTAAATAGATGATATGAGCAAGATTAATGATTTTTTTGATGGAGTGGTTAAGGAGTTCAAGAAAGTTTCTTGGCCTACTCAACAAGAACTGATCGATAACACAATTATCGTTGTAGTTTTTTCAATAATAGTATCGGTATTCATCTTTGGTGTTGACCAAATGTATAGCACCATATTAGAAGCTATTTACAATTAAATAATGAGTAAAGAACAAACGCATGATTGGTACGTAGTTCGATGTTTCTCCAGTCATGAAAAAAAGGTTAAAGAGTTTCTTGAGCGCGAAATAGAAGATCAGGGTTTGGAAGACAAGATCAGTGAGATCTTAATTCCTACTGAAACTGTGGTCGAGATTCGTGCAGGAAAGAAACGTACCAGAGAGAAAAATTTCTTTCCGGGTTATATCCTTTTAAACACTCATTATGATGAAGAAGTAAACAATTTAGTACAAAGCGCACCTTCCTGCCTTGGTTTTTTAAAGGTAGGTAAAAATGTAACGGTGCCATCACCACTTAAAGAGCACGAAGTCAAACGCATCATTGGACGAGTGCAAGATAGTGGTGAAGAATCACGGAATATTGAAATTCCGTATAGCGAGGGAGACCTGGTTAAAGTGATATCCGGACCATTCAAAGATTTTGATGGTACTGTTCAGGAAGTGAATCCTGAAAAACTAAAACTGCGAGTTATGGTAAGTATTTTTGGCCGTAAGACTCCGGTAGAAGTGGATGTTAGCCAAGTTGAATCCGCCAATTAAAGAACCTAGTTGATGCACACTAGCTATTACGCAAAATAAACTGAAGTTATTAATTATAGGATCCTGAGAATCCATGGCTAAAAAAGTTGATAAAATCCTGAAGCTCCAGATTGTTGGGGGGCAGGCAAACCCTGCGCCACCTGTAGGACCGGCACTCGGTCAGGCAGGAATCAATATAATGGAGTTTTGTAAAGCCTTTAATGCTAAGACTCAGGACAAGGCCGGAACTGTTGTTCCTGTTGAGATTACGGTTTATGCTGATAAGTCTTTTACATTCAAAACCAAGACTCCACCAGCACCTGTACTTCTCAAGAAAGCAGCGAAAATCAAGTCCGGATCAGGTGAACCTAACCGAAATAAAGTAGGTACAGTAACCTGGAGCCAATGCAAAGAAATCGCAGAAGAAAAGATGGAAGACTTAAATGCGTTTGACGTCGAAGCTGGTGCGGAAATGGTTGCAGGAACGGCTCGCAGTATGGGTCTTAGAGTAAATCGCGAAAAGTAAGGAATTGTGATCATGGCAAATAGAGGAAAAAAATACCAACAGGCTGTGGCACTCGTGAATCCCGAGGTAGAGTATACTTTGGAAGAAGCGTGCGATCTGGTTAAAAAAACATCTAACGTTAACTTTGATGCTTCCGTGGACGTTGACGTCCGCTTGGGAGTTGATCCCCGCCACGCTGACCAGATGGTCCGTGGTACTGTGAGCTTGCCTCATGGAACAGGGAAAGAAGTTCGCGTGCTGGCTTTGGTAAACGAAGCTAAGCAAGATGAAGCTAGAGAAGCTGGTGCTGACCATGTTGGTCTTGACGACTACATCACGAAAATTGAAGAGGGGTGGTCCGATATCGACGTGATTATCGCTACCCCTGACGTAATGGGTAAACTCGGTAAGCTTGGGCGCTTTTTAGGGCCCCGCGGACTGATGCCTAACCCTAAGAGTGGAACCGTAACAATGGATGTGGCTGATGCTGTTAAGACAGTTAAAGCCGGACAGATTGATTTCCGTGTTGATAAAGCCGGAATCCTTCATACATCGATTGGAAAAGTTAGTTTTGGAGCTAGCGATTTGAAAGAGAATGCTGAGTCATTCTTACGAACCGTTATGAATCTGAGACCGGCTTCCGCGAAAGGGCTGTATGTGAAAAGTGTTTTCATAAGCAGCACAATGGGACCAAGCATCCCGATAAGCAGAACCGCAGTTACATCCCTATAATAGGAGGAATTAAATTATGCCTACTGCAGAAAAGCAAGCAGTTTTAAACGAGATTGCCGATAAACTGAAAAGTTCTAGTGCTTTATATATCACGAACTATTCCGGAATGTCGGTACCTGAAGTTAATGAGCTGCGAGGTGCATTTCGTAAGGGAGATATTCGCTTCAAAGTATATAAGAACAAACTAATGAAGCTCGCAATGGAAGAGGCTGGTGGATATGATGAAATCATACCTTCCCTCGTTGAGCAAAATGCGTTTGCATTCGTTGAAGAAGAATTATCTGCACCTGCCAAGGTACTTAAAGATTTTATCAAGGATAATAATAAGCCACAATTTAAAGCAGCTATCGTAGATGGAGACTTCTACGGGGAAGATAAGCTGGACGTTCTTGCCGCAATGAAGTCGAAGAACGAGATTATTGGCGATATCCTTGGTCTGTTGATGGCCCCACTATCAAATATAGTTGGTGCGCTTGAATCACAAGGATCTAACCTTGTTGGTGCTGTTAAAACCATCGCTGAAAAAGGCGAAGAATAACCCCTTTATACACAACTAGAATTTTTTATATCAAAACAACTGGAGAAAAATAATGGCTGACGTTAAAGATTTAGCTGAACAGCTTGTCAACCTGACAATTAAAGAAGCAAATGAACTTGCAAAAGTTCTTGAAGAAGAATATGACATCAAACCTGCTCAAGCTGCTGTTGCAGTAGCTGGACCTGCTGGCGGCGGAGAAGCCGGCGGTGGAGAAGAGCAAACTGAGTTTGACGTAGTTCTGAAGAGTGCTGGTGCTAAGAAAATCGCCGTGATTAAAGAAGTACGCGGTATCACTGGTCTTGGGCTTAAAGAAGCCAAAGAATTAGTTGATGGAGCTCCAAATAATGTAAAAGAAGCTATATCGAAAGATGAAGCTGAAGACATTAAATCCAAGCTTGAAGAAGCTGGTGCTGAAGTAGAGCTCAAGTAACTCATACTTACAAATTCGTTGGTAGCCAATGCCGTGAAAACGGTATTGGCTATTAGCGTCTATATAAATCGACCCCGATAGCCTTGGGGTTTAGCCGTATCATTTACCTTCAATCTAAGAGGAGAGGTTCCTTTTGAGCAAGAAGATGCAAACTATTCCGAACACGGAACGCCTATCGTTTGGTAAAACCAAACATGTACTGGATTATCCGGATTTTCTGGACATCCAATTAGAGTCATTCGAAAAATTTGTACAACTTGACATTGCTCCCAACGAGCGTGAAAGTCAAGGACTACAACGAATATTTAATGAAAACTTTCCTATTCAGGACACTCGTGAGACCCACATCCTTGAATTTCTATATTTCAATGTAGATGTGCCTCGTTATACGATTGCTGAATGTCAGGATCGTGGTTTAACTTATTCCGTTCCACTTAAAGCAAAATTGCGATTATCATCTGTTGATGATAGCGACGAAGCCAGTGAAACTATTGAGCAGGAAGTATTTTTAGGTGACCTGCCCTGGATGTCAAATCGCGGAACTTTTATAATCAATGGCGCAGAGCGTGTAATTGTAAGTCAGTTACACCGTTCCCCCGGAGTTTTCTTTGGACAAAATGTCCACCCGAATGGAACACAATTGTATTCTGCACGAGTGATTCCTTTTAAAGGCTCATGGATTGAGTTTACAACGGATATTCGTGACGTACTTTGGGCGTATATCGATCGTAAGAAAAAAGTTCCTGCCACTACATTATTACGTGCGCTTGGTTATTCATCAGATATTGAGCTGCTTGGCTTATTTGAAATGTCTGAAGAGATCAAGTTTGGCAAGAAGGCCGATTACAATAAGAAATTAGTAGGGCGACGTCTTGCTGAGAATATTGTTGTTGAAAGCATGGAAGAAGTGGTTGACGATGAGACCGGTGAAGTCACCGAGGCTTTGAATCGCCAGATTATTTTTGAACGTGATCATGAACTTACAGAAGATGACTTCGGATCACTTCAGGAAGCTGAAGTAGAGAAGGTTCTGGTACAGAAGATTACGGCTGAAGAGTCTGAGCGTTCTGTAATTATGAATACCCTTCGTAAGGATCCTACTTATGATGAGTCAACTGCACTTGGAGAAATTTACCAGCAGATTCGGTCCGGTGAAATGCCAGATCCTGAAACTGCACGTTCAATTCTTGAGCGACTGTTCTTCAGTGACAAGAAATACGACTTAGGTGAAGTTGGGCGATACCGACTTAACAAACGACTTAAATTAGATCAGGATAACACCCTTCAATATCTGACTAAAGAAGATATTGTAGCGATTGTAAAAGAGGTTATCCGACTGAAGAACATGAAGTCTCAGGTTGATGATATTGATCACTTGAGTAACCGACGTGTACGTACGGTAGGTGAGCAGTTAGGTCAGCAATTTGCAATCGGGCTAGCCCGAATGGCACGAACAATCCGCGAGCGTATGAACTCTCGTGATGCTGAGCAGCTAACTCCACAGGATCTTGTAAATGCACGTACCATCTCAAGTGTAATTAACACTTTCTTTGGTACTAACCAGCTTTCTCAGTTTATGGATCAAACGAATCCATTAGCTGAATTGACTCACAAGCGACGTATGTCGGCGCTTGGACCTGGTGGTTTGACACGTGAACGAGCCGGTTTTGAGGTTCGAGATGTTCACTACACTCATTATGGTCGTCTTTGCCCAATTGAAACACCTGAGGGTCCAAACATTGGTTTGATCTCCTCTTTGTGTGTGCATGCGAAAGTAAATGACTTTGGATTCATTGAAACTCCTTACCGAAAAGTGAAGGAAGGAAAAGTTTCCAAAGATGTAGAGTATCTCGCAGCGGAGCAGGAAGATGAGACAGTAATTGCTCAGGCTAATGCAGAGATTGATGATAAAGGTGTTTTTGAGAGTGAAGCTATTTTCTCTCGTACACGTGAGGGTAACTACCTGCGTGTGAAGCCTGAAGAAATTGAATATATGGATGTTGCCACTAACCAGATTACTTCTCTGGCGGCAGCTATGATTCCATTTATTGAACATGATGATGCTAACCGTGCCTTGATGGGTTCGAACATGCAGCGTCAGGCAGTTCCTCTTCTTCGTCCGGAAGCTCCTGTTGTGGGAACCGGACTTGAGCAACGTGCTGCCCGTGACTCACGTGCTATCATTACAGCTGATTCTGCTGGTGAAGTAGTATATGTAAGTGCGACTGAAATCAGAGTTAAATACAACCGCACCGAAGACGAGCAGCATTGCTACTTCGATGGTGGGGTGAAAACGTACAAGCTCGATAAATTCATTCGTACTAACCAGGATACTACTATTAACCAGCGTCCGGTTGTTAAGATTGGCGACAAAGTTAAAGAAGGTCAGGCTCTTGCCGACGGTTGTTCAACCGACAAAGGTGAGCTTGCTCTTGGCCGTAACCTGCTCGTGGCTTTCATGCCATGGAGAGGGTACAACTTTGAGGATGCTATTGTAGTAAGTGAGCGCATCGTTCAAGATGATATTTATACTTCCATTCACGTAACTGAATTCGAACAACAAGTTCGTGATACTAAGCGTGGTGAAGAAGAACTGACTCGGGAAATCCCCAACGTAAGTGAGGATGCTACCCGCAACCTTGACGAGCGTGGAATTATTCGCGTAGGTGCTAAGATTGAACACGGCGATATATTAGTAGGTAAAATTACTCCTAAAGGAGAAACAGATCCTACCCCGGAAGAGAAATTACTCCGCGCCATTTTTGGTGATAAAGCCGGTGACGTGAAAGATGCATCCCTTAAAGTACCCCCGGGTGTTGAGGGAACTGTTATTGACACTAAGCTTTTCAGCCGTAAGCGTGATGAGTTAGTATCTCGCAAAGAAGAGAAAAAACGTGTAGAGCAAGAGGAAGAACGTCATAAGCAGAAGCTGGCTGAATTGAACCAGCTTTGGGCCGACAAGATGTACTCACTGCTTCGCGACAAAACTTCTCCAGGTGTATTAGACTACAGCAATGTAGAGCTGATCCCGAAAGGCGAGAAATACAAGAAATCGGTATTTGAAGAATTAGATCCGGTAAACATCAACGAAAACATCGACTGGGCCACTGATGGTGAGCTTGTGAAGATGGTTAAAGAGTTGTTTGCCAACTACCGCGAGCTTCGTCGTGAAATTGACACCGAAGCTAAGCGTCGTAAATTTGCCATCCAGGTAGGAGATGAACTCCCACCGGGAATCATTCAGAAAGCGAAAGTTTATGTTGCTAAAAAACGTAAGCTTCACGTAGGTGATAAGATGGCCGGTCGTCACGGTAACAAAGGTGTGGTTGCTAAAATCGTACCTGCCGAAGACATGCCATTTATGGAAGACGGCACCCCGGTTGACATCTGTCTTAACCCACTGGGTGTACCTTCTCGTATGAACCTTGGTCAGATTTATGAAACCATTCTTGGATGGGCTGCTAAGAAAATGGGTGTGACCTTTGCGTCGCCTATCTTCGACGGTGCTTCCATGGATGAAGTTAGAGAGAAACTAAGAGAAGCAGGATTACCTGAAGACGGTCGCGTAAATCTTTACGACGGACGAACAGGTGAGCCATTCGCGCAGAAAACAACAGTAGGTTATATCTACATGTTGAAACTAAATCACCTGATTCAGGACAAGATGCACTCTCGTTCTATCGGGCCATATTCACTTATTACGCAGCAGCCATTGGGCGGTAAAGCTCAGTTTGGTGGCCAGCGACTTGGTGAGATGGAGGTTTGGGCACTGTACGCATATGGTGCATCCAGCATCTTGAAAGAAATGCTCACTGTAAAAAGTGATGACGTAAAAGGGCGCTCAAAAGTATATGAAGCGATCGTGAAAGGTGAGAACCTGCCCGATGGTGACGTGCCCGAATCATTCAAGGTATTGTTACGAGAGCTTATGGGTCTCGGCCTTGAAATGCACATTGAATAATTTCACTGTTAATAATTTGGAGGAACATCCTTGCCAGTAACTAAGACATTAACAGTCACGAAAGACTTCGACAGCATTGGGGTATCCCTTGCTTCCGCCGAGACGATTTTATCTCGTTCTCACGGTGAAGTCTTGACTCCTGAGACAATAAACTATCGAACATTTAAGCCGGAAATGGATGGTCTTTTCTGTGAAAAGATCTTCGGTCCGGTAAAAGATTACGAATGCCATTGTGGTAAATACAAGCGTATCCGCTACAAGGGAATTATCTGCGACCGTTGCGGTGTAGAAGTTACCCGGAAAGCTGTACGTCGTGAGCGAATGGGGCATATTACCCTTACCGTTCCTGTAGTACACATTTGGTATTTCAAATCACTTCCTAACAAGATTGCCTACTTAATAGGTACATCATCCAAGAACCTGGATAAAATTGTGTATTACGAGACTTTCGTAATTATCAATCCGGGTGTGGCGCGTGACCTCGGTTATGCTCAGGGTGATATGATCTCGGAAGAAGAAAAATGGGACATTTTAGAACAACTCCCTGAAGACAACCAAGAACTGGATAATGATGATGACGACAAGTTCATCGTTAAGGAAGGAGCAGATGCTTTAGAAGCACTTCTTGCCGATCAGGATCTTGATGAATTGGCTTATCAGTTACGCTATGAGGTGAAGCATGAGACTTCACAGATGCGTAAGAAGAAAAAGCTGAAGCGTCTCCAGGTAATTGAGTCTTTCCGTGCAGCGAACAAGCACACTGAAAACCGTCCCGAGTGGATGGTACAGAGTGTAATCCCGGTAATTCCACCAGAATTACGTCCGTTGGTACCTCTTGAAGGTGGTCGTTTTGCAACGTCTGACTTGAATGACCTATATCGTCGAGTCATTATCCGTAATAATCGTCTGAAGAGACTGATTGATATTAAAGCTCCTGATGTAATTCTCAGAAATGAGAAACGTATGCTTCAGGAAGCAGTTGATTCACTCTACGATAACTCAAGAAAATCAAACGCAGTAAGAAACAACAACCGACCGCTTAAGTCACTTTCAGATATGCTGAAAGGTAAGAGTGGCCGTTTCCGTCAAAACCTTCTTGGTAAGCGTGTTGACTATTCCGGCCGTTCTGTGATTGTGGTAGGACCCGAGCTGAAAATGCACGAATGTGGTCTGCCTAAAGAAATGGCGGTTGAGCTCTACAAACCATTCATCATCCGACGACTTATTGAGCGTGGATATGTGAAGACGGTTAAGAGCGCTAAAAAAGTAGTAGACCGACGCGATGCCGTTGTTTGGGAAGTCCTCGAAAATGTAATTGATGGACACCCCGTAATGCTTAACCGTGCACCAACCTTGCACCGTTTAGGTATTCAGGCATTCCAGCCGGTACTAATTGAAGAAAAAGCCATTCGTTTACACCCACTCGCATGTACAGCATTTAATGCTGACTTTGACGGTGATCAGATGGCCGTTCACCTTCCATTGAGCCACGATGCAGTATTAGAAGCATCTGTGCTGATGTTAGGTTCTCACAATATTTTATCTCCTGCGAACGGAGGCCCGATTGCGGTTCCTTCTCAGGATATGATTTTGGGTCTGTATTACCTTACCAAGCCAGATGATGGCCGTAAAGGTGAAGGCAAAACTTTCTCTTCTCCAGCAGAAGTGTTGGTTGCCTTCGATCAAGGTAAGTTGGATACGCACGCCAAAATCAACGTTCGAATTCCTGTAATCAATGAAGACGGAGAAATATCTCACGAAGTGATTAAAACTTCTACGGGACGTGTCCTCTTCAACCAGATTACACCTAAGGAAATCCCATTCATCAACAAAACTCTTGGTAAAAAAGAACTGAGAATCTTGATTGGTGATATCCATGCAATTGTAGGAACGGCTAAAACGGCTAAATTCCTCGATGACATGAAGAAAGTTGGTTATGAAGAAGCCACCATTGGTGGTCTGTCTTTCAGCCTTGATGATATCATTATTCCGGATGCTAAAGCTGAGTTGATCACTAAAGCGAAGGCAGAAGTGAATGACATTCAGGGACGTTATGAGATGGGTTTCATTACCGATAACGAACGTTACAATCAGGTTATTGATAAGTGGACCAGTACTACAAACCGTGTTTCAGAAACCCTGTTTACTGCCTTGCAGAACGACAGAGCCGGTTTCAACCCGGTATATATGATGGCGGATTCCGGAGCTCGAGGTTCTAAAGAGCAGATTCGTCAGTTAGGTGGTATGCGTGGTCTGATGGCGAAACCTCAGAAGAGTTCCATGCAGCAAGGGAATGAGGTAATTGAGAATCCGATTCTTTCTTCTTTTAAAGAGGGATTAACGGTACTTGAATACTTTATCTCTACTCACGGTGCTCGTAAAGGTCTTGCCGATACGGCTCTTAAAACTGCCGATGCGGGTTATTTAACTCGTCGTCTGGTTGATGTATCACAAGATGTGATCATTAACGAGAATGACTGTGGTACCCTCCGTGGTATTAAGATGTCGGCATTGAAAGACAATGAAGATATCATTGAAAGTCTAGAGGATAGAATTATCGGGCGTGTTTCACTCCACGAAATTTTTGATCCTATTTCTGATGACCAGATCTGCGAAGCCAATCAAATGATTGATGAAGTAGTAGCTCAGAAAATTGCAGAGACTTCCATTGAAGAAGTAGAAATTCGTTCAGTACTTACCTGTGAAACCGGACGTGGTGTATGCGCCAAATGTTATGGCCGTGACCTTGCCCGTGGAACCGTAGTTGAGAAGGGAGAAGCCGTAGGGGTTATCGCTGCTCAGTCTATTGGTGAGCCAGGTACACAGCTGACCCTTCGAACTTTCCACGTTGGTGGTACAGCTTCACGACTTGAGGCTGAATCTCAGCATAAGACGAAATTTGAAGGTAAAGTAGAATTTGAAAACGTTCGCGTTGTGGTTTACAACGACGGTGAAGAAGAGCATAACGTTGTTCTTTCCCGCGCCGGTGAAATCAAGATCGTGAACGACGAAGGTAAAGTACTCATCAACTATAACGTACCTTACGGTTCGGAGATGTTGGTTGAGGAAGGCGATATGGTGCCAAAAGGAGCGGTGCTCTGTAAGTGGGATCCATATAACGCACTTATCTTCTCTGAAATTGACGGTACCGTTGAGTACAAAGATATCATTGACGGAGTTACATCTTCCGATGATACCGATGCTCAAACCGGTCACCGCGAAAAAGTTATCACGGATTCCAAAGATCGCTCGTTGGTACCAACCCTTGTGATCAAAGGAACAAAAGACCGAATCCGCGAAAGTACCCTGCCAGTTGATACTCACATCGTTATTGATGACGGTGCGAAAGTTGAAGCCGGTCAGGTTATCGCCAAGATTCCACGCGCTACATCCAAATCGAAGGATATTACCGCTGGTCTTCCACGTGTAACTGAACTATTTGAAGCACGTTCTCCAAGTGAACCTGCCGTTGTTTCTGAAATTGACGGTATTGTTGAGATGGGTGGACGTAAGCGTGGTTCACAAGAGGTATTTGTGAAATCCAAAGACGGAACCGATGAGAAGAAATATCTGATCTCGCTCAGCAAGCATATCTTGGTTCAATCCAATGATTTTGTGAAAGCTGGTCAGGCACTTTCTGACGGAACTATTCCGGCTCAGGATATTCTAAACATCCTCGGACCTTATGCTGTACAGTCGTATCTCGTGAATGAAATTCAGGAGGTTTACCGACTACAGGGTGTGAAAATCAATGACAAGCACATTGAAGTTATTGTGCGCACCATGATGCAGAAGACCGAGATCACAGATCCGGGCGATACCATGTTCCTAGAAGGGGACAAAGTGGACCGCTTTGAAGTGAACCTCAAAAACGATGAACTGATTGGTAAATTTGTAGTAACCAATCCGGGTGGCAGCGAACTTAAGAAAGGCGCTATCCTCGATCGTCGTGAAGTAAGAGATGTAAACAACGAGCTAATTAAAGAAGGCGTAGAAGAACTCGAAACCCGTGAAGCAGAACCGGCTATTTCTAAGCCAATTCTGTTGGGTATTACACGAGCTGCTCTTTCAACTGATAGCTGGTTGTCAGCTGCTTCCTTCCAGGAAACAACGAAGGTACTTACTCAGGCTTCTATTGAAGCTAAGAAAGACTTCCTCCGCGGACTCAAAGAGAATGTGGTGGTTGGACATAAAGTACCTGCCGGAACCGGACTTCGGGACTATGAAGACATCGTAGTTGGCTCGAAGAAAGACATGGAAGAAGGAGACGAAGAAATCGCCAAGGTATTTGAAGAACTTGGTGGTAGTGAAAATGGTGAAAGCGAAACCGCTGAAGCCGAAGATTAATCTTCATTTCACTAAGACTTCGTTAGCCGAAGTAGCATAAATAAAATTAAAGCCTTGTTCATTTAGTTGAGCAAGGCTTTTTTTATTAAATGAACTATTCCACAACTCTGCTGCATAATGTTAGCGATAGCCTCTGTCTCAGATGTCGTCATGCTGAACTTGATTCAGCATCTGAACAAGGTGAGACTTTAGCTAAGGTTCTTATCATAATCAGGCAACCAACTTGATTCAGACCCTGAATCAAGTTCAGGGTGACAACTATTTTGGGTTTTAATTTACTTACCCTCTCAAAGTAGGATATAGATCCACAAAAGCAGGATTTAGTGTTTTAATTAAATCCAATTTCCATGCTCTCTTCCAATTCTTTAATCGTTTTTCTCTTTCTATGGCATCTGAAATTGTACCGTGCTCTTCTGCATATAAAAGAATTATACAGTTGTATTTTGCCGTGAACCTCGACCCCTTACCTTGTTTATGCTGCCAAACTCTTCGGTTTAAGTTCTTGGTTACCCCAATGTAAAAGGTCGTTCGGGCAATGTTAGACATTATGTAAACATAAGCACTGTTCATGCTTGTTAGAGCAATTCCAAATGCGTTCCTTACATAATAATTCTCTATTGTCGTCATTCTGAATTTGATTCAGCATCTGAATAGGGCAAGGCTTTAGCCAAGGGGCATGGCGAAACCAAGTAATATCTAAATACATTTCCAGAAACTCTTCAATTTGTCTTTTCAAGTGATAAGACTATTTTAGAAATAGATAGCTAACCATAGAATGTAGGGAAAGATGAAAGAGAAAAAGGTCACTAAAGGAGAGAAAGAATCTTACGATGAAATGATCTCAAAAGGCCCATTTCGTTTTATCTTGTTAAGAGGAGTCCTGTATTGGGGAGTATTAACAGCTCTTTTAGATTCTTTACTGATGTCATTTTTTGGAGGAGAAGAATCTTTTATTGAGGTTATTTCTTATTCAATATGGATATTTCCTTTAGGCGGTATTGGATGGGGTGGCTTTATGTGGTGGTGGTTAAATAGACAAAATTTGGTAGTCGATGAACCTGAAGGTTAAGCCGTCCATCTTCAAAAAATATTCGATACATTCAATTTCACCGATAATATCAGCTAACCAATTTATGAAATCATTGATCGGCTTTTTCATACTGCTATTCTCAGTACCAGCTATCGCACAAACAAACCCGGAGGTATATGTAGGTGATTTTGAATATTCAGATGGAGGAATCACCATTCAGAACCTGAAGAATGTATCGCAAAGTCCCTTTTACGATAATCAGCCTTCATTCCTGCCAGACGGATCAGGGTTTCTGTTTGCCAGTATCCGTCCTGATGAAAGTAGCTTAGATATCAGACATTATGATATCGATTCAGACTCTACAACTTGGGTTACAGATTTACCCGGAGGAGAATACTCACCGACTGTTATGCCGGATGGTAACTACTTCTCGGCTATTCGAAGTGAACCGGAGCAGTTGCTTTGGAAAATTCCACTTAGAGAAGGGGAAGCCACAGTACTGGTTCCCAATGAGATTATTGGATACCACACATGGTATGATGAGAACACGCTTTATACATTTGTACTGACTGAGCCCTTTACTTTTGTAGAATTTAAGCTTGGTGATAATATTCAACGAAAAGTTATTGCCGAACATCCCGGACGCTCTATTCATAAAGTACCCGGCAAAAAAGAAGTGAGCTTTGTAGATAAAAGCGACTCCACAAACTGGATAGCAAAAACCTATTCACCCGAGACTCAGAAATTTAAGACCTTGGTTTCAACACCCAAAAACTCAGAGGATATGTTCTGGATTAACGGAGAAACTTTTTTAATTGGAGAAGCAAATAACCTGATGGTTTGGAATGAGGATGCTGGATATACGGGCCCTTATAAGGTTTTCGATGATGAGTCAGGGCAGATTACCCGCCTGGCCTTGAGTCCAAATCGTGATAAAATTGCACTCGTCTTTGTAGCAGAATAATCAGGTTTAATATAAAAGAAAAACCACCCTGAGGTTAATCAAGGTGGTCAAGATTAGAGTTAATCTTTTGAAGATTTATCAAGTGTAGCATCTAAGGAATAGGTTCCGGTTCCCATCATCGATAAAGCTAAACTGGTTAGCAACAGTATGATTTCAAGGCGCATGCCACCGAATCCTCCATCACCACCCATTTTTACGGTAAAGATAGCTACCAGCATAGTGAAGGCCAGCAAAATACCGGGGACCTGAACTTTGTATCCAACTAAGATCATGATTCCGCCAATAAATTCAACCAGGGCAACTACCCAAGCCATAATACCTGCCAGTGGAATGCCGATATTTCCGAAAAATCCTTGCACTCCTTCAATTCCGGTTAGCTTTCCCCAACCGGCTACAATAAAGATTACACCTACACCAATGCGAAGCAGTAAAACTGCAATGTTCTTGTTATTCATTTGGACTCCAATTAGTTAAGAGGGTAGCTCAATCTATTTTAAATGGGCTAAACTTCAAAGAAAAAGTTTAATGTTCAACTAAATAACGTGAGTTTGAGATAAGGTATCTGAAATTGTCACCCTTGAGTGCTTAAAAGCTGAAAATGAATAATTTGTAGAACGCGAAGGATCTCATTTTATAATACAGCTGAGTATTTCGAACTTTGAGACCCTTCGCGGAATACAATTTAACTCTAATTATAATTGGTAAACGCTCTGGTTGACAACCAAGGGGTAATTTTATCTCGAACTTACGTTAAATACACATTCAGGGCTCTGACCAAAATGCAATTTTTCGCCAGGGTCCTTTTCAAGGTTGAGGTAGAAATAGAAAAGCCATCTTGATTTGTCAAGATGGCTTCAATACTAGTTTTATATAAACTCGATCTTAGAGTTAATTTCCGCCATCCCGGTTAGCAGTTCGTGGAGTAGGCCAGGTCATTTGTTCGCCTGTTCTCCGGCTCATAGGAAGTACTGCTTTATCACGAGGGAAAGTTTCAGGATCTTCACTCGCCATATAGGTTAGAACCGCAGTAAGAATCGCGTTATTCCGTACATCATCAAAAACAATTTTGTCGTAGGTGTCACGGTTGGTATGCCAGGTGTAGTTCCAGTAGCTCCAGCTGAGTGAACTCAGCGAAAACCCAGGAGCGCCGGCTGATACAAAAGACGCATAATCAGAACCACCACCGCCGGGAGTACCGGGGAAAGTCGTTTCAATATGTTGGCTTACATCTCTTGGAACTGCTTCAAGCCATCTTCCCAAGAACTCATAGGCATGGAGGAAACCTTGCCCTGAAATACGAACAACTCTTCCTGTCCCATTATCCTGATTGAAAAGCGCCTGCATATTGTCAACGATTTCAGGATTGTCTGCTACATATGCTGCTGAACCATTTAGTCCTTGCTCCTCACTTCCCCATAATCCCACAATGATAGTACGTTTAGGATTTGGATATACTTCCTTCAAAATGCGGGCAGTTTCCATCATAGTGATAGAGCCGGTAGCATTATCTGTGGCCCCGGTTCCGCCATCCCATGAATCATAGTGAGCGGAAAGAATAATATACTCGTCCGGTTTTTCTGTTCCCGGTATGGTTGCAATGGTATTAAATGTAGGTACTTTACCCATCTTGGTGGATTGGGCATTTACTTTTATCACCGGTTGATCACCATATTCTACCATTCGATAAAGCATCCCATAATCTTCAAGAGCAAGGTCGATAACCGGTGCTTTTTCAGTTCCGGCACTAAAGATTTTATTCACGCCAAAACCACTGGACCAACGTGACTGTATGATTCCCACAGCTCCGGCTTCTTCAAGAACACCCAATACTTCACGTGAATTATAGCCTATTTTAGTGAAGCGAGCTCGCCAGGCATCTTCTATAGCATCACGCTCTTGTCTCATTTTCTCAAAAGATTCCTCGGTCGCAAATTCATCCCAATTGTAATCAGGTCGCCCGGTGGGTTGCATCATCGAAACCAGAATGAATTTCCCTTTAATGGTTTTAAGCCATTCTTCAAAAGCGGCTTTATTCTCTACATCCGGAATGATATCTAATTTCCCTTCTACGCCACCCTTTTTGGTAGCGGGACTCCAGGCAAGTTGCATCCCTTCCAGCGAGACTACACGTGGTGAAAGAAGGTCTACATGAGTTATGCCGCGCTCCCATCCTTGCCACTGTCCAAACTGTTGGTTTTCAGCAGAAATACCCCATTGATTAAATTGAGCAACCGCCCATTCATGGGCATTCTGCATTTGCGGTGTTCCCACTAAACGTGGCCCAATAACATCCGTAAGTTGGTGTGCTAAGTATTCAAGCTGAGAGTTTTCCGTAGCCTCTTTTACAATAGCATCTACCATAGCATCTACCATGTCGTCTGTGGTTTGGGCATTAGCAAAGCCCGGTACAGCTGCTATCACCATACATACAATAAATATGATTCTTTTCATGAACCCATTCTCCGATTCTTTCAGTTAAGATTGATCGAAGAATATATTCTATAAAGGTGTAAAAGAGATAAGCCGTAATTTCTTTTTACGAAAAAAATCACCTCGAATGAGACGGTTTTCTTAAATATTGCATGGATTACAAAATCAGACTTTAGCCTCCATATAAAGAATTACGTATTTATCGATTCACAGGAGCTTTTCTGAATAAATGGAATAGAAGATGTTTGCGGCGGGGTCGATAATATCATCGGGGAAATCATAGCTGGGGTTATGCAACGGAGGGAGATCTTTTCCTGAGCCAAACCCAAATTGGACACCTTTATTGGTAGCCGTGAAATAGGCAAAATCCTCCGACCAATTATTGGGTTTGTCCATTTGTTGAACCGTTAATTTTTGAGCCTTTGCTGCCTGACTTACCATCTCTACACACATGGGGTCGTTTTCGGTGGCGGGATAGATTTCAGAATAGCTCCATTCAAATTCCAGACCGTTCTTTTGGGCAAGTTTTTTGATTATGGACTCTGACTTCTCACAAAGCAGATCAAGATCATCGTTTTCGTAGGCGCGTAAGGTGATACCCATTTCAAGGCTACCCGGAGATATCCCAAAAGAAATTTCACCTAACCGGATAAATATGAGGGTAGCAATAGTGTGATCAGAAAAAGCAGTTCGGGTATTATTCCCAAGCTCCAGAATCTGATCTACAATTTGATTAGCTGTGCTATATGGATTTAGTCCATTCTTAGGTTCGGCAGCATGAGAAGTTCGTCCTTCAAGCTTAATAGTTATCCCACAAGAGGCGGCAGAAAAACTTCCGGTTTTTAAGAGAACGGTATTCTTTTTTACACCGGGAATGTTATGAAGGGCATAGATATAGTCCGGAGAAAGCGCATGGAACTGGGGGGATTCAACGACATCTTTAGCTCCCAGATAGCTCTCTTCTGCCGGTTGAAACAGAAGTACTGCTTTTCCTGATTTAGGACGATTCTCTGCAATCAGCTGCCCTAGCCTTGTAATAATTGCCATGTGTCCGTCATGTCCACAAAGGTGTGCTACACCGGGAGTCGAAGAACGGTAGGCTTTATTTGATTTTTCCTCAATTGGAAGGGCGTCAAGTTCACATCTGAAAATAAGAGTTTCTCCAGACTTCCCGCTATCAAATACAAAGGCTTTACCTGTATCAGAAATAGAGATTTCTTCGTCAGGTTCAAGTTCTGCAAAGAAAGAAGAAATTCGTTTAGAGGTTTCAAACTCTTCATTTGAAAGTTCGGGGTAACGATGGAGTGTGTGCCTCAGCTTAATAACACTTTGTAAGTCTGACATATTTAATTTTTTACTGCGGTAACCATAATTTCTACTTTGGCATCAAGGGGGATCCGACTGACTTCGACTACCGCCCGGGCAGGAGGATTTTCCGGAAAGTACTGAAGATACACATCATTAAAAGCGCCGTAGTCATTCAAGTCTGATAAATAAACCTGAGCTTTCACTACGTCGCTCAAACTAAATCCCGATGCTTCCAAAACAGCTTGAATATTTTTCAGCGTTTGGTTTGCCTGTGATTCCAGGCCTTCTCCTGCAAGTTCGCGTGTCTCAGGAATAAGGCCAATTTGTCCCGATAAATAAAGTGTATTCCCGGTTTGAATAGCTTGTGAGTATATGCCAACTGCAGCCGGTGCCGTGTCAGTATTTATGATTTTCTTTTCTTGGTCAGAATTCGACTCTGATTCAAAATTGATGCAGGAGGTAAATAGAACAGTTCCCAGAAGAATTGCTAAAGTTGGTTTTTGAAGTACAATTTTTAACGACATAGGTTTTACTATTTGAAGAGTTCTGCTGAATTTAACTAATATTGAATCAGGCTAAACTTTTTTAATCTGATCTTTCATTGCTCTGGTGAAGCGGTCAATTTCTTCCAATGTCGTATAAACATTAGGAGTAACACGAATACCCTGAAATTGAGTATGGTTTATTGGAGTTGTAATAATTCTGTAATCTCTCCAAAGTGTACTATTGAGTTCATTAGGTTCCATTCCCTTAATCTGGACAGTAGCAATTCCACAGGCATATTTGGGGTTTCGGCTGGTGTGAAGAACTACCTTGTCTCCGTCCACAAGTTCATCAATCCACAAATCATTGAGATATTTTAGTCGAGCTTCTTTTCTTGCAGAACCTATTCCCTCATGGAAAGTGAGGGCTTCACCAATAGCAAGATAATTAGCAGCGGGGTGAGTCCCGATCTCTTCAAACTTACGGATGTCATCATCCTGGGATTCTGCTGCTGCCATGAGTGGCCAAAGATCATTGATCTTATCTTTCCTCACATATAACATTCCGGTTCCATGAGGTGCAAAAAGCCATTTATGAAGGCTTGTTGTATAATAATCGCAATCGAGATCGGCATGATTGAACTCAAAGTGAGCGTACGCATGGGCTCCATCAACAATAACAGGGATGCCTTTTCTCCGGGCCATTTGTACCACCTTTTTGACCGGTAAGATCTGACCCGTCAGGTTAATGATGTGGCACATCAGGATAAGTTTAGTGTTTGTAGTGATGGCTTTTTCGAATCGCCTGACTACCTCGTCATCATCTTCAACCGGGACGGGGAGGCTTATCTGATTTAGCTTAATTCCTTCCCGTCGTTCGCGCTGTTTAAAAGTATTTATCATCCGTGGGTAATCCTGATCGGTAGTTAATACTTCATCACCCGCTTTCAGGTCAAAGCCAAACTGGCAAATTTGGAGGCTTTCGGAGGCATTGCGGGTAAGAGCTATTTCTTCGGTGTCGACTCCAAAATTATGAGCTAGCCGTTGCCTGACACCTTCGCGTCGTGGTTCAAGAATACGCCACATATTATAAACCGGTGCCTGATTTGAGAAATCAAGATGCTTTTTCATTGCAGCCTGAACAAACTCAGGAGAAGGGCTGACCCCGCCATTGTTTAGATTGATCAGGCTGCGATCAACAGTAAATGCTTGTTGGACGGTAGCCCAGAAATCTTCATTTACAGCAATTTCTTGAGCTGTTCCCGTATAGCCATTTAGTCCTTCCTGAAGCTGTTGAGATTTCAGCGGATTAAAAAAGGCACCTGCAGTTAATGCAGCAGCTCCGCTTCCGATTTTTCTTAAGAATTGTTTACGTGTGTCCATAGCTATTACCCGTTAATGCTTTTTTGGGAGTTAGCTAATGAATAGGAAAGATGCAAGAAGAAGAAATTCAGACCAATAAAAAACCCATCACTGAACTCAGTGATGGGTTATATACTTAAAAAATGTTTTGAGAGTTAGGTTTTTTTCTTAGCGGTTTCAATAGATTCTAACAGATCTTCTGCTTCTTTAATCAAACCTTCTGCTTTTTCTTTAGCATCTAAAACAACCTTATCACCCTTTTCTTTGGCTTCAGAAACCAAAAACTCTTTTTCTTCCTTAAGCTGATCAATAAGATCGTTCAGCTCATCGTAATAATTGCTGAGTTTGTAAGAAAGCCGGTCTCTGGTGTTTTTTCCTGTGTCCGGTGCATAAAGCAATGCAATAGCAGCTCCTACAAGAGCTCCTGAAATAATTCCTGATAAATAATCTGATGATCTACTCATAATTTTTTCTCCTTTTTATAAATCTAAACAAGTATAGCGTAAACAAGTTCCAATTTCCAAGCTTATAAACATATTTTAAGGAAATTATTTAAACTAAACAGGTCTATGTAAGCCTAAATCCCGCATTGAGATAAAGGAAAATATTCTCTTGAAATTTACGCCTGTACCGCCGTTTTGTTTCTTCTGAAAAGTTCTTTGAACCATTCAATGGTCATGCTTAGCGAAACAGAGATAACGGGCGTGATAAATAGGGTCAAAATTGATCCAAACATTAAACCTCCGATAACAGCTTTAGCCAGCGGAGACCATGTTTCTGCACCCGACCCAAGCTCCAGCGAAAGGGGGATCATAGAGCAGATGGTAGTTATGGCTGTGAGCAAAATAGGTCGCATTCTGCGGCGACAGGCTTCTGTTATTTGTTTGAGAAGCTCAGAGTCTTTAGCAGTGGGTTTTACTTTCCAGAAAAAGACCGGGATAAATAAGTTTTGCCATCTAACAGAGTCTTTGTTCAGCAAGTCATAATCTACGCCTTTGGTATAAAGATGCATGTAATCAACCAACACAATGCCATTGTTTACGATGATACCGACTAGCATAAAGATCCCAATTTGGGAAGTTGTACTAAGCGGATCACCTATCAAATACAGATAAGCGAGTGCTCCAAACATAGCCAAAGGAATACATAACCAGATTACAAATGGATCTCTGAAGTTTTCGAACAGGGAAGCCATTATCATAAACATGAGTAATAATGCCGCGAGTAATGCAAAGCCAAATTCAGACTGACCTTGCTGAGTCTCGCGTGTACCACCCGTAAATTCATATCGATATCCTTCAGGAAGTACCACCTCGGTTTCAAGGAAATTTCTGATCACCGGCTCATACTCCAAGGCATTACCTTGCACCTGAATGTTTACATCAAGAAGGGTCTCACGATCTCGCCGGCTGAAAGAATCTACACCCTGAGTGGGTACGAATTGACCAACGGCCGCAATAGGGATTCGTTGATCTCCAACCTGAAAAACCTCAAGATCAAAAAGATCTTCTCGACTGGTTAAAGCTTGTTTTTGAGTTCGTACTTCAATCGGAATTTCTCGTCCATCAGCTATATAATATCCCGCTTGGTTCCCTAAAGTTTGGGTTCTGAGATTTCCGGCAATAGTATTTAAATTTGTGCCAAGTTTTCCTAGACGTTCACGGTCGGCGTAGAAGTGTAGTTCAGGGGTTGGATCTGTGCGGCCATTATCTACTGAAACTACCGTTGGGTCATCTAAAAGCTTCGCTTCAATTTTACCGGAGATAGCTACGAGCTCTTGAATCTCAGGCCCGATAAGGCTAAGTCGAATAGAGCCTCCACCTGAGTTCCAGCCTCGGCCAAAGCTTAGTCCACCACCTTCAACCTGAACCCGGACATCTACCCCCGGAGAGGTTAATTCTTCTCTAAGAAAAACAGCAAAATCAGTGCTGCTCTGCTTACGTTTTGTTTCAGGTACAAGAGTAAGACTTATTTCACCACGATTACTTTGAGTATTCCAACGACTGCGCCCAATGGAGGTAATCATGGTTTCAACCTCCGGCATATTACCAATGCGGTCGCTGAAGTTTTCCATCACGTTAGCGGTACGGGTGAGTTTACTTCCTTCCGGTAAACTTATATCAATATCGATTTGTCCGGAATCAGCTTCAGGAAATCCTTCTTTGGAGATATTGGTGTAGAGCAAAAAGGTGCCGGCTAAAATGCCAACCATAGCAAGTAATGGAACCCATTTATGCTGGAAAAACCAGCCCAATAGTTTTGTATATCCACGTTCAATTTTTGAAATACTTCTGAAGGCAAGGTTTTTAGCATTAAACTGATCGGCATCTAAAGTCAGTAAAGAGATAACCGGAACTAAAATAATCGATGACAAGAATGAGAAGCCAATAGCAAAACAGATGGTATAGGCGAACTCCCGGAAAAAAGCTCCTTGGGTTCCTGAAATCAAAATAATGGGAATAAAAACTCCAAGGGTCGTGAGGGTTGAGCCAAGCAATGCTCCTATAACTTCATTAGTCCCCTCCAGCGCAGCTTGAAATCGCGGTGTTCCCTCTTCAAGTTTTCGTGCAATACTTTCGGTAACTACAATAGAGTTATCAACCAAAAGTCCGATCGCCAACGCTAAAGCAGAGATTGTTAAAATATTGAGAGTTAAATCTGCTGCGTACATAGCGGCAAAACTAGCTGCAATAGAAACCGGAATAGAGGAGGCAACAACAAGTGAAATTCGCCATCCTCCCATAAACAAAAGGATCACTAAAATAACAACAACAAGTGCTGCTGTAGCCGACTGTGCAAGGTTATTAACAGAGTCTTCAATCGTTTTTCCTTCATCCGAAAGTACTTGCAGAACCACACCCGGGGGCAGTATTTCGTTAATTTCAGGGACTACCGCTTTTACGGCGTTTACTATATCAAGTGTATTGGCATCGGAATTTTTTTGAACTTCTACCGAAACACTATTGCGACCATTTACCTTCACAAGACTGGTTACCTCGGTAAATCCATCACTTACATCAGCCACATCTTTTATTCGAATTGGGACGCCGTTCTCAGAGATGTTGACAATAGTATTGGAAATTTGATCTACTGTTTGATAGGTAGATTGAGCTCTTACGCTGTAATTAATTCGGTCTGCTACAACATTGCCGATGGGGAGCTGCACGTTATTCTGGCGAAGTGCATTTTGAATGTCAGAAGGAGATAGATTATGCTGAGCCAGTTTCATTGGAGTGACGTCGATGTAAATACGCCGCTCCAGTCCGCCTTGAGTCTCTGCAGAAGCGAGACCTTCAATACGTTCCAGTCTGGTTTCAACGGTTTCGATACCAATGTTTCTCAGTTCGTCGAGTCCCCGGTTATCTGCGTCAATACTAAGCCTCATGATAGGTCGGCCTTCAGGGTCGAATTGGAAGATGACCGGTTCCTGAGCCTGATCGGGAAGTTCACCCCGAATTTGGTCAATGGCTTTACGGACTTTGAGTTCCGTTTTACGGATGTCGGACCCTTCTCTTAACCGCAGGATTACAAAAGCATTTCCGCGGCTTACCCGTGCTTCAAGGGTTTCAATTCCTTCAATAGCAGAAACTGCTCCCTCAATAGGGTTTACAATCAATCGGTTAATGTCTTCTGGGGATACATTATTATACCCGGATGAAACAGCAAGTACCGGGATATTCAAGGAAGGGTACAGCGTAACCTTAAGGTTGGTCAATGAAAAAACACCAAAGCCAATCACGATGAGTGTCATCATGATGACGGTAATGGGACGCTTTAAAATACCTCCTGCTACACTGAACTGTTTCATGCTAAGGCCTCATTTTGGTTTGCGAGGGGATCAACTTTATGGACGGCATCAAAGCCAAATTTCTCTACCAAGCTATTTATGATATTGTAAAAACAAGGAACTACAAAAAGCATCAGCAGAGTACTCATTGTTAAACCGCCGATAACGGTCCTTGCCATTGGGCTCCATGTTTCTGAACCGGAACCTAACTCAAGAGCTAAAGGAACCATTGATAAAATAGTTGTAAATGCGGTCATCAAAATAGGTCGCAATCTACGGGTGGCTCCATCGGCAATTGCTTTGTGCCTTTCAATGCCGCGAGATTGTAAGATTTTGATGTAGTCAATCATCACGATACCGTTATTAACAACAATTCCTGTAAGTAAAATCAAGCCAACCATAGATGTAACACTTACGCTGGTTCCTGTAATCCAAAGCATGAGTAAGACACCTGTTAACGCAAGAGGAATGGTAAATATGATGATAAAGGGCTCAACCAGGCTTTCAAATTGTGAGGCCATTACCATATAGGTAAGAATACCGGCAATCATGAAAGCGATCAGTAAAAAGTTGAATGACTCCGTTTGCTCTTCAGCAGTACCCGCAATTTCAAAGCGGTATTCATCCGGCCAGTCCACATCATTTAGTAAAGCGCGTGCGCCTGCAGTTGCTGTTTTTAAGTCGGTTCCGGTGAGTTCTGCCGTAACTTCAGTCACTCGTTCCTGATCAATACGAAGGACGTTCGTTGGACCTGAGTATCTTTCTACGCGGGCGAGGTTTTTCAACGGCATCCAATTACCATCAGGTGTTTGTATCTGGATGTTGGCTAAATCAACGGACTGAGATTTATCCATTGGATCCAGCTCTACAACTACCTCAAATTCTACACCCTGATCAACAAAAGCAGTAGCGACATTTCCCTTAACGGCATTACTGACTGCTGTAGCCACCTGATTGGTATTCATTCCAACTCTTGAAATTCTCTCTCGATCCATGATAAGTTGCAATTCCGGCCGACCTTGATCAGAAGTACTGAATACACTGTTAATTCCATCAACCTGAAGTAATTTTTCCTTCACCCCGTTTGACAGTTCTTCCTTGATAGCAGGATCGTAGCCAAAGATTTGTACGATTAGTCCATTTTCTCCATCAGGACTTAGCGGATCAATAATAATTTCTTGAATTTGAACACCGGGTACGATTTTGAGTACATCGAGTAGAGATGAGGTGATTTCAAATTGAGTTCGATCTCTTTCTTTCTGGGGGACTAACTCAATACGCACTGTTCCTGTAAAGCCACCGGGGTCGTCTGCTCCTTCAATTCCTTCTTTATCGCCATAATCAGAAACTACCAAACGGGCTTCGGGGACTTCCTGTTGAATGATACTTTCAACCTGAGAGATAGAGCGTTCAAGCTCAAACAAATTCACTCCCGGCTCGCGCTGTACCTGAAGGGTGAAAGCATTTTCATCAACCCGAGGGAAAAATTCACCCCCGATAAAGTAAAATAGGGGAAGACTGATCACGAAAAGGAGAACAGCACCGGTAACAACCATTCCGCTTCTGTTTAAAGCTGCATTAAGTTGTTTGTTGTAGGTGGATTCAATTTTGTTTAACAGGTTACTGAAAAAGACAGCAACCTTATTTTTGGCTTCAAAAGATTGAGCTTTCTCTTTAAAAAATTGCGAAGTCATTAGCGGAATAAGAGTCAGCGCCACTAAAGAAGAAATAGATAAGGAGAAAGAAATTGTAAGTGCTAAATCACGGAATAAAAAGCCGGCAATACCGGGAACAAACAATATGGGTAAGAAAACAACCAGTGTGGTAAGGGTTGAAATAACCACGGGAACGGCGACCTCTTTAGCCCCTTTCACAGAGGCTTCATTCCGACCCGCACCTTGCTCCCTGAACCTGAAAATATTCTCTAAAACAACCACCGCATCATCTACAACCATACCAACTGCAAGTGTAAGCCCGGATAGGGAAATGATGTTCAAGCTCAGATCTGCGATATCCATTACCGTAAAAGTGGTGATAATAGATACCGGAATAGAAATGGCAATTATGAGAGCAGAACGTCCGGACCGGAGAAAAGCGAGTAGAATCAAAACCACTAACAGAACGGCTTGAACTCCGGTTAGCAACAAGTTGCTTATAGACTCTTCAATGAAATTAGCTTTGTTAGTCAGTACAGAAATTTCAATATCGTTGGGGAGGCTTCTTTTAATCTCGTCAAGGCCACCAACTACTGCATTTGCGGAAGAAACAACGTTGGCGTCACTTTGGCGATATACATTCAGAATTACACCATTCTCTCCATTAATATGAACGTTGCCAATGGGCTGAGCAATGCCGTCTTCTACTTTTGCAATATCTTTTAATAGCAGAGGCTGCTCATTCCGGACAGTTATAATGGTATTTCGAATCTGATCTACATTCTTAAATTCACCAATAGTTCTCAGGGAATAGATGGTATTTCCTTCCGTGAGCTGTCCGGCCGGTACCTGAATATTTTCTTGCTGAAGTTTAGAGGCGATGTCAGCAATCGTAATGTTGTACAGACGCATCTTTTCATTATTGATCTGCACATTAATTTGCCGTTCTAAGCCCCCCGAAGTCTCTACTGAGGCAATTCCATTGATACGCTCCAATCGTTGCTCTAAAACCTGTTTCGAGTATGTACGCAGCTCTCGGGGACTTCTTGCGTTGGAAGTAACCGTCAATACTACAATAGGTTCTTGGTTTGGGTCATAGGAGAAAACCAAAGGTGTTTCAGCATCATCAGGAATAGAACGTTCTACGAACCCGAGCTCTTTACGAACATCATTTTCTGCTTCATAAAGATCTGTTCCCCACTCAAAATTTAGTTTTACAACAGAAGCGCCCTGGCTGGATAGAGACCTAACTTTACGAATACCGCTAATACTACCAACGGATTCTTCAATAGGGCGAGTAACAAGGGTTTCAATATCTTCAGGTGCAACTCCTTCATAGCTGGTATAAACCGTAATAGTTGGGAAGGAAACGTCCGGATATAAGTTTAATCGAAGATTTTGTAATCCATAAAACCCAAATCCTAAAAGGATAAGGGTGGTCATCAAAAATGTAATTGGGCGATCAACCGCCAGTTTGGATAAAGATCCCATCAGTACTAGTCGTTTGAAGTTGAATCGGTAGAAGCGGCTTGTTGCTGGCGTAATTTTTGTAGGTAGGCCACTCGTTCTTGTTGCGACATACCTTGCATTTCTTCGCGTGCTTTTGTCCGCTCTTCTTCACTCATGTCAGCCAAAGGATTCTGTCTTCCTTCAGGGCGGTTACCTTGTTGAGTTTGCTGTTCCTGACCTTCTTGACTGCTGATTTGGCGTTCTTGGGGAGCCTGGAATCGTTCTCCGGATGCTACTGCAATACGAGCACCGTCTTCCAGTCCACTTTGGCCGGTAACAATAATTTTATCATTGGGAAGTAAACCGCTTAATACTTCAATGCGGTCGCCTTGTTCAATGCCTAGTTCTAATTGTCGTCGTTCGGCAACAGAATCACCTCGCGAAACAAATACAGAATAAGTCCGCTCCAGCTCAATAGTATTAGATTCCGGGTTAATGACGGTTTCAACCTGTTCGACCAAAGCGCTTCGTGGAACTATCATGGCTTGGTCTTTGGTGGTAATATTAATGATGTTTTCAGCCAGCACCCCGGGATAAATGGAATTACCCATGTTGGTGAGCGTGATAACGACTTCTCCCAAACCTGTAGTTGCGTCAAGCTGTGGACTTTTTCTGGAAACAACACCACTGGCACTAACGCCGCTTTCATTTGAAAGGCGAAGATTAACTTCTTGCCCAACAACAACTGCTCGCCAATCTTGTACCGGCAAATAAATACGAGATTCATATCCGTTTGTACTTGCAACCTGAAATAGCTCAGTTCCGGTCGTAGCTAAATCCCCAACTTCTAAAGCACGTGATGTTATAACACCGGTAACAGGGGCGCGGACAACCGTATTATTAAAGTCTTCTTGGGCTTGCGTAAGTGATGAACGAGCTGACTCAAATTGAGCTCTTGAACTTTGATAAGCAGCCTGAGCGATATCCATTTCAGATTCACTGGTTAGATCGCGGTCCATTAAACTCTTTTGGCGCTCGTATTCGGCACTATCTCTTCGTACTGCAATCCTGGATTGCTGAACTTGTGAGCGGGCCTGACTGAGTTGATCCCGGAATGTGGCATCATATATCTTAGCAAGAGCTTGCCCCTGACGGACGGTATCTCCAAGATCTACATAAATTTCAGTGAGTCTGTTACTAACCTGAGGCAGAACAGAAATTACATTTTGCGCTTTTACATTTCCGAATGAACGAACCTGATCAGCAATAGCCCCAAGCTGGATGTTTTGTGTTTCAACACTTGTTGCCGGGCGGCCTCCATTTCCTCCAAATCGAGAAAATGGTGAACTGCTTTCGCTGGAATCATCACTCCCACAGCTTATAGTTAGTACAGCGATTAAAGCAATTAAAAATAAAGAGTTTTTCACTATTGTAGATTAAATTAATTTTTCTTGGTGTTTTTGTAGTCAACCATACAAGTTCCTGATAAAGTTCGTTTATACAAGATCTTATTTTGTAAAAAAAAGAAACGAGTAGTTACGAATTGTAACAAGAATAGGAGTCAGTGAATTATTATCTTTGATGACAAATCGTAATTAAACTTTCGCTCACTCATGAAATTTTTTATAGACACTGCTGATCTTGATGAAATTAAGGAAGCCAATGATCTTGGTGTACTTGACGGTGTAACCACTAACCCCAGTTTATGTGCTAAAGTTGGTGTTCGTGACTTTGAAGGACATATCGCTAAAATATGTGATATCGTAGATGGGGACGTTTCTGCTGAAGTTGTTTCAACAGAGTATGATGCTATTGTAGAAGAGGGACGAAAGATTTCCAAAATCGCGGATAATGTAGTCGTAAAAGTTCCTTTGATTAAAGATGGGATTAAGGCAATTAAAACCTTTTCTGAAGAAGGCATCAAAACAAATTGTACACTTTGCTTCTCAGCCACACAAGCTTTGATTGCTGCTAAAGCGGGTGCTACTTATATATCTCCTTTCTTAGGAAGACTGGATGATATCTCGACAGATGGAATGCAGCTGATCCGTGATATCGTGCAGATTTATGACAACTATGGATATGAAACAGAAGTGCTGGCAGCCAGTATTCGTCATCCAATGCACTTGCTTGAATGTGCCAAAGAAGGCGCCGATGTTGCAACCATGCCTCTTAGTGTTATCAAAGGCTTGCTAAAACATCCATTGACTGATTCCGGCCTCGAACGTTTCCTAGCCGATTGGGATGACCTCCAAAAAAGCCTGAAAGACTAACATTTGGCTTACAACTTATTGATACAAAAAAGGCACATGAAAATGTGCCTTTTTTATTGGTCCCAGACTAGGGTTAAAACCCTGCACTTTTAGTGCACCACTTTAGTATTTCGAAGATCTATCCGTCGCGTAAGCAAAGCTCGATAAACCCTGTGAAGATGCTTCGGGGGTACCCTCAGCATGACTTGGGTTAGATTTTTACCCTCTCGTCATTCCTGTAGATGTCAGGTAATTCGTTGATATTTTTGGCTTTTTAGTCTTGGGGTCTCGAGTGTTTGTCATCTCGAACGTAATGAGTGAATGAATATGAACGAATGAAGCTGAGAGATCTACAGAAGGTGGGAAAGTCCATGTTGCTTAATATACCTCCGTAGATTTCTCCGCTCCAGTCATTCGCCTTTCAGGACTCATTCCTTTTGGTCGAAATGACAACCCCGGGATTGAGTCTTTGATAGTAACTCTGGCATAGATCTTTCATTTGTCAACGAATTACATATCTGCATTTCTAAACTGTGGAGCTTTTCTCACTTTGGTAGCCTGTTCAAAGGCATAAGCTATTTCAAGGAGTTCGGGTTCACTCCAGGCTCTTCCGAAGAAAGAAATCCCAACAGGAAGTCCGTCGATGTATCCCATAGGAACCGTAATGTTTGGATAGCCGGAACGCGCAGCAGGTGAGCTGGAAGAAACGGCAAAATTATCGCCATTGGTGAGATCGGTTTTCCAAGCGGGTCCACCAGTTGGCCCAATAATAGCATCTAAGTTATTTTCATCCATTACTTTGTCGATGCCTTCTGCACGGGTTAATTTCATCATTCGTTCTAAGGCATCGGTGTATTCTTCTGAATTCAAATCACCTTTTTTACTTGCATTAATTAACAAGTCATGATCAAAATACCTCATCTCTGAAGAGTCGGCTAAAGTTGAATCGACGAGTTCAGCCATTGTTTTAACAGGGGCGTCATCGCCCAAAGAGGCGAAATATTTGTTCAGCCCATCTTTGAATTCATAAAGCATAACTTGGAAAGAATTGCCCCCAACATTAGCACCCGAAATTTGGTCAACATCAACAACGGTGGCTCCCTGACTTTCCAAGAACCGAACCGTTTCGTGCATTAAGGTGTCAACTCGGTAGTGTCCGCCTAAAGATCCCGTCCAAAGCCCGATTCGCTTTCCTTCAAGTCCATCAGCATTTAGAAATTGAGTGTAATCGGTGTGATAGTTTCCTTCGCTTTCCGGAGATTTGGAGTCAGCTTCATCAACTCCAACCATCGTTCCTAGAGCAATAGCTGCATCAGATACGGTGCGAGCCATAGGACCGGACGTATCTTGGGTGTGGGAAATGGGGATGATTCCGGATCGGCTCAATAGTCCAACCGTAGGTTTAATTCCTACTAACCCATTGGCAGAAGATGGACAAGTTATAGAACCATTGGTTTCAGTTCCGATAGAAAATACAGTCAGGTTAGCAGAAGCAGCTGCTCCTGAACCGGCGCTTGAGCCACATGGATTTCGGGTCAGATCATAGGGGTTGTGAGTTTGACCTCCAAGTGCACTCCATCCACTTGATGAAAAGCTACTGTGGAAATTGGCCCATTCACTCAGATTTGCTTTCCCAAGAATAACAGCCCCGGCATCACGTAGTTTTGTAGCTATAAATGCATCTTGGTCAGGAATGGAGCCGGCTAAAATATTTGCTCCCGCGGTCGTCGGCATATCATAGGTGTCGATATTATCCTTTAGAACAACAGGGATTCCATGGAGCGGACCCCGTTTGTTTCCTGCTTTTAACTCCGCATCCAACTCGCGTGCTAGATCTATCGCCTTTGGGTTGATGTAAATCATGGAGTTTAACTGAGGTCCAAAATCGTCAATCGCACTTATTCGCTTTAAATAGGCATCGGTAACATCTTCAATAGTGAAGTCGCCATTATCATAGCCGGTTTGCAGTTCTGATATCGTAATTTCTTCAAGTTCCAGTTGGTGGTAGTCAGATTGGGGCTTGCAGCCAAGAATGATAAATGGAATTAATAGTGAGAGCAGTATCCGTTTCATGAGAAAAAATATTTAGTCTATAATTAGACGGGAATATATCATGCTTTCAGAGTAATTCCAGTTTTATGAAATAGAAATGAGCAAGAGAAATGCGAAGAGGATATTTGGAAGGGTTCCAAATTTGGCGTCTTTCCAGGATTGTATGATCAAAACCTGTGAAATTAGAATACCGACAAACCCTGTTCCTAAATAGGAGCTCATGTCAGCCACATAAAGATTTACAGTAATCGCAAAAAGTATAAAGGAAACCAGCCATGCGATAGCGGCAGGCTTTGAGATAGGAACGTTTAGTTGCTCAACCTTAGCAAGTTCAAAACCTTTTAAAAAGCCAAGCAGGTGTATAATTCCATGAATAGACATGAATATTAGAATGGCAGTTTTCATAGAGGCTCTCTTCATTAAAACTCTGCCCATTTTAATGCTTTCAGATAAAGATTGTATGAATGTGCTCTTATTTTACTAACGATAACTTGCGAGAGTAAGAGTAATTCTCTGTTTTCATACGATAGATATAAAAGCCACTCGAAAGCTTGGATGCATTGAAAGTTACCGTATGCCACCCGGCCGATTTATACCCGTCTTCCAGCGTTGCTACCGTTTGCCCTAACATATTCAGTACGTCTATTTGAACACGAGTTGCTTCGGGAATACTGTAACGGATGTAAGTAGTTGGGTTAAATGGATTGGGATAGTTTTGCTCAAGAGTATAATTCAGCCCACTGGAAGCGGCTTTTTTAGTTGGTGTCGATACCGGAATAAAACTCCGTATTTCAGACCAGTCAGAAACACCGCCAACATTTGTTGCCTGCATGCGCCAGTAAAATTCTTGTTTGGATGGAAGGTCACGTTCCAGAGTTAACGAAGAATCCAATGCAGTCACTGTGGTATCAAATACTACTTTTTCAAATTCGTCGTCCGGCGAAATTTCAAGGGTATAGTTTTCAGCACGCTTTGTATTTGACCAAAAGAAAGTTGGGCGAGTTAGGGCGTCGTCAGCTTCATCTAAAGGAGCTTTTAATACTACTTTTGCCGGGCGTTCAATAATGGAAATAAATGGCCAGCTTTCGCTCCAGGGACCTTCTTCATCAGCATTTACTCCGCGAACCCGCCAATGATAATAGGTGTCATTTTTTAATGTATAGTTTAGCTCGAAGGTGGTTGTATCAATATCTGAGACATTGATTAAAATTGGCTCAAAGTTTTCATTTTCTGAAATTTGTAACTGGTAAGAATCGGCAAGAAATGCAGGATTCCAGGTAAATTTAGGAGTAGTTTTGATATGCTCCTGCAGCTCAAAAGGTTTTTCCAGTTCAACCTGATCAGGCATTCGCAGAACTGTTAAGGGGAAAACTCTCTTGAATTGCTGGGTCCGAAACTCAAGCTCAAAGGTTCCTTTGTCATCAAGGGTAGTTTGCCAACGGAGAACAGCAGTGGTGTCTTCATTCGGGCTGAGGGTTATGTTATCTATGCGATCAAGTTCAGTTTCTTTTCCATCCCATAAAATGAGATCGTTGGTGTCTTTTTTCTTACCGGAATTTTTAAGGCTGACTTCGAAGTAGATAAAATCACCACTCGTAATGGTTGATGTCGGTGAAAAAACTTCCCGAATTACAAAGTAGGAAGTGGTCCAGAGAAGCTGAGGGGTTTTGTCAGGAACATATCCCCATATTGAGTTGAAGGAAAACCCGGGCATATTCTCAAAACTTTGGTTTCCGGTGATTTCCTTTGAATTCAGGGCCGCTATACCTTCGGAGTTACCGGTGCTTATGGCATCTAATTGCCCTGACTTTTCTTTATTCCAGTACCCGGCTTTCACAGGATCACGGTTCACCCCGATGAAGCCTCCGGTTTCTAAAGTTCCCGTGACTTTACTTATGGTGTATGTCTCTTCAATTTTTCCGTTTCTCCGGTTTACTCCCGCAAGTCCTCCCACAAGATTGAACCCGGAAACAGTTCCTGTTGAATACGACCATTTTATTTCTCCGGAGTGATTATTTCCAACTAAGCCTCCCACATAAGATTTGCCGGTTACATCAGCTGTGGAGTAAGAGCGGGTAATAAGGCCGCCGTTGCTTCCGGATAATCCGCCAATGGAAGATGCCTTTTCACCGGTTACCGTTCCTTCAGCAATAGACTCAGAAATAAGGCCGTCGTAATTATTACCGACCAATCCGCCTGCATTATGTCCGGTTCCACTTACTTTAGATGATGATTTGCTTTGAATAATCCTTCCCCGGTTAATGCCAGCCAACCCTCCAACGTATGAGGTTCCGGTGGCTTCAACTTTTACTTCACTCTTTTCAATTCGCCCGCGATTAAATCCGGTAAGACCTCCAACATGAGTACGGCCGGAGATTTTGCCCTCTACAGAACTGTTGTTGATGGACCCGTTGGTTACTTTTCCAACTAACCCACCGGTAATATTTGCTCCTCTAACGGTAACACCGGAAAGATGTAAATCAGCAATGCCGCCTTTGTCTATATGACCGAAGAGACCATTGAATTCTATTTCAGGGCGATTTACGACTAGTCCTGAAATACTGAATCCCTGTCCATCAAAGTTTCCTGAGAAGGGTTTTTCCTCATCTCCAAGCGGAATAAATCCTTTCCCTGAATTCCACTCATTTGTTTCTGATGCGTCTATATCTTTTAGCAGGATAAAATTCTTGTCAAGGTGGCTGCTAATTTCCTGAAGCTGTTGAATAGAAGAAATTTGATAGGGGTTAGCAGAAGATCCATCCCCGCCGGAAAACTGCGCACTGATGCTTGCCACATAAAAAAGGCTGATAAAAAAAGTTAGTAAAAGAGTCCTGAAAAAAATGTCCTTGGTCACAAAATTAGACTTAATCTATGAGTCTTGTAGTTCCAAAAAATATCATTTTAAGTTGTTGTAGCCAACTTGGAATTAAATAATATTTATACTGAATGCGCTGCGTTTATCTTTCAATGATGAGCTGTAGATAAAAAAGCACGGTGGCAATAGTTAGGGAAAAGTAAGTGTGAAAGTAGTGCCCTCATCAACAATACTGTGCACAGCAATCCGCCCACCCAGGTTTGTGATGTGATTATAGACAAGATAAAGCCCAATGCCTTTGCTGTCTCTGTGTTCGTGGAAAGTTTGATTTAGCCCAAACACATTGTCTTTTTGTTTTTCACTGTCAAACCCGATTCCGTTATCTGAAAAGGTAAGTTGTTTTTTCGCATCTTTGATCTCTGTTTTAATAGTGATAACAGGATCACGTTCCGGATGAGCATATTTAATAGAATTCGTAATCAGGTTTAGAAAAATACTCTCTAAATACCTCAGGTTGAATTTTACCGAATCAAAAGCACTTAGATCGATCTGAAAAGATGTATTTGTGTCTTTAATAAGTGAATCTAAAGTTAGCTTGATGGAATTGATCACATCCTCAAATTTAATATCAGCAAGATTTATGGATTGTGAATCTTGAGTCTTAAGATCATCCACATAACTATCAAGCATCTTCTTAAGGTTTTCTGAAGATTTCTTCAGCAATCCGATAAATTCGCGGGTTTCTTCATTATTTATGTGGGAAATGTCGATCAAACTAAATATGGAAAGCAAGTTACTAACCGGTGCTCTGAGGTCATGAGAAGTAGTGTAGTTGAGTTGTTTTAACCGGCTATTGTTTTTGCTTAATTCCGAAAGCAGCTCATTTCGTTCTGCTTCATGTTTCTTTTTATGGGTGATGTTTTTGGCAATGCCATAGATCAATTCTTCATCTTCAACAGGTATCGAAGTCCAGGCAAACCAAACAATGTCCCCCTGTTTTGTTATATACCGGTTTTCAAAATTTGTAAGAGGTTTTCCACGCAGGATTGGTTCACGGTATTTTTGAGTGACCTCCTTATCATCCGGATGTTGAAAATAGCTAATGGGTTCTGAAAGAAGCTCTTCCTCAGTATATCCCAAAACTTTACAAACGGCAGGATTTACCCGTTTAAAATATCCGTCAAAGCTGGCAATACAGAGTAGATCGTGCGATAGATCGAAAAAAGGGGCTAAGGAGTAGTCCGACTGGACTTCCTGATTATTGCCGTTGTCCAAGTTCATGAGTGGTTTTTTGTTTGTCCTGTAGCTAAGCACTGAATATTAGAAGAATCTAATAATTGGACGCGATATTACCTAACTATAAATAATGATCAGTATTCAAGTTAAATCGAATAGTTACAACTATGCGCTGCCAATTAGATTTTGAGCAATGATGGAAGATGAGAGCACACCGGGAAGTCCTGCGCCCGGATGTGTTCCTGCCCCAACAAAATAAAGGTTATCTACATCTTCTGACTTATTGTGAGGTCGAAACCAAGCTGATTGAGTCAGGATCGGTTCCACCGAAAAAGCAGAGCCTTTGTAGCTGTTCAGTACGTTCTGGAAATGTAGAGGATCAATGTAATGCTCAGCTATAATGTTTTCTTGCAGATCCGGGAGGTAATTTTCTTCAAGGAAATTCATGATGGCATCCCGATATTTAGGAGCCATTTCTTTCCAATCTGTTCCGCTGTCTAAGTGGGGGACGGGTGAGAGTACATAAAAGCCTTCGCATCCTTCCGGCGCCATAGAAGGATCTGTGATGGTAGGCATGTGGAGATACAGTGAAAAGTCTTCAGCCAGCTTTTTATCGTGAAAGATATCTTCTAACAACTCTTTGTAGCGTTCACCTAAAATGATATTGTGGTGAGCGAGTCCAGAATCGGTATATCGCTTTTTGGTTCCAAAATAGATAACAAAAAGAGACATGCTGTACTTGGTACGCTCAATTTTGCGGTCGGTGTATTTCTTGCGGTGTTTTGGGTTGATGAGATTTTTATAAGTGAAAGCAACATCAGCATTAGAAACGACTTCGTCAGCGTTGAATACTTCACCACTCTTCATTCTTACGCCGATAGCTTTCCCATGATCTACCAAAATTTCATCAACTTCGGCTTCAGTCTGAATTTTTCCGCCTTGCCCGAGAATCAGTTTTTCTAAGGCATTAACAATAGCGCCTGTTCCACCCATTGCATAATGAACGCCCCATTCTCTTTCGAGGTAATGAATCATCGCATAAATAGAGGTGGTGTCGAAAGGATTCCCGCCAACCAACAAAGGGTGGAAAGAGAAACACTGACGCAAAAAGTCGTCTTTTATGAACTGAGAAACGTATTTATAGACCGATTTGTAAGACTGAAGTTTAATCAGGTCGGGGGCCACCTTTAGCATATCTGTAAACTTAAGGAATGGCTGGTCTGCCAGTTCTACAAATCCTTTATCAAAAATAGCCTTAGTTGTGCCGAGAAATTTTTCATAGCCTTCAATGTCTCCAGGACTTCGCTTACGAATCTCTTCAAGCGTAAATTCATGATCATTATTGTAGTCGAAGTGTTTACCGTCGGCATCAAAAATTCGGTAAAAAGGGTCGCAGGGAACAAATTCTATATAGTCTTCCCGCTTCTTTCCTGCAGCTTCGAAGATATCATCAAACATAAAAGGAGCGGTGATTACGGTAGGCCCGCCATCAAATTTAAAGCCGTTCTTCTCATAGACGTAAGCACGTCCTCCAAGCTTATCTCTTTTCTCTAAAATGGTGACATCATGACCGGCAGAAAGAAGTCGGGATGCAGCACCTAAGCCACCAAATCCACTTCCTATAACAATGATCTTCTTCTTCATTCAACAATTGATTTTGTGTTCTGTGCGAAAAACGGAAAATCAGGAATAATCAATCCCAAAAAAATCAATTATTTTCAATCTGCTTAACAAAACCTGCATATCCGTTTCGGTTAAGCCGATCCATTTCTTGCTTCGCTTTGTCAGGATCTGTGTATCGTCCAAAATATACTCGGTAGAACGTCTGCCCTTTTACTTTGATATTCTCAACCCTGGTTCCATCAATTTCTGCAGAATGCTTATCGGCTTCTTTTTTATCCTGATAGGAGCCAAGTTGAACGGTGTAGTTAGGGACTTTAATGTCGGTAATACGAGAATTTTCTAAATCACCTTCTAATAAATAAAGCCGAACCCTTGCTGTGCCCGGGCCAATCATTTCTATTTGCTTGGCAGCAGCTCGTGATAAATCAATAATACGGTCTTTGGCATAAGGCCCTCGATCATTAATGCGAACCTGAACGGTTTTGCCATTATCCAGATTTTCAACCAATAATATGGTTCCAAAAGGAAGAGTTCGGTGAGCGGCAGTCACTCCATCCATATCATATGTTTCACCATTTGCGGTGAGTTTGCCATGAAAGTTTGGGCCATACCAGCTGGAAACGCCGGTTTCAATAGCTTCAGCATTTTCAGTGGAGTAATCAGCAAAATCGGCACCCCTTCTTGAAACACCGCAAGCGGAGATTAGGATAGCCGACAAAACAAAAAGAAGCGTTTTGGTAAATAGCTGTATGGAGATGATTTTTTTTAGCATCTCAAAATATATCCTGCTTTGGAATGAAATGCTATTTGGCTTCTCCCAAAATAACAGAAAAAACAGATCCTTCACCAGGAGTAGAATCCAAATGAATGCTCCCGTTCATTCTTTCAACCAAATTATGAACAATAAATAAACCAAGTCCTGTAGTTTTTTCGCCACCGGTTGGGACGGCAGAGAGCTTAGAAAATTTCTGATATAGTTTTTTTCGATCATCTTGAGTGAAGCCGGGCCCCTCATCACTAATACTCAATTTAACTTTGCTCTCTTTTTTCAGATACTCTACATCAATTTTTACTGTTGAATGCTTGTCTGAGAACTTATAGGCATTGTTGATAAGGTTTTCTAAAACCCGTTTCAATGCATCCTGATCAGCCACTACCTTCGGAAGGTTATCCTGAATGCTTAACGTCGTTTCTATACCTTTTTTGTTGCCTAAAACTTTCAAGGAGTCATAGGCTTCTTTGGCAATAGCTTCAGCCTTAAGCGGATTTAGTTCTAATTTCACTTCTCCAAGGTCAATCCTGTTGGCGTCTTTCATATTACTCACCAGATTATTTATTCGCACAGTAAGGTCTTGAATGTTGCCGGCATACTCTTTGATCTCTTCAGGAGGAAGTTGATCGGCATCCATAGCCATAATCTCCGAAATGGCAGAAATAGAGCTGAGGGGACTGCGAATATCATGAGAGACAATTCCAATAAAGCGATGAACGTCATCATTTATTGAAGTGGAACTTATTGGGTAATTACTTAAAGATTCATTTAAGGTTTCCCGGTTATTACTATCCTTTCTGGTATTCATAATTCTAGTACCCATAAAAAAGATAATCACCAGACTGATCCCTAAAAGAGTCAGGAGTATTTCTTGGGAAAGCCATTGCAGGTTATTAATCACCAATGGATCATAGAAGATATGTAAGATTTGCCGGTTAGATATGTCTAAAGCAAGTGGTAGCGATGCATAGTTTTGCAACGATGCCACAAAAGTGCTAACAAACATACCTAGGTGGCATGCTGAACCAATCATTATGTTACCCTTAAAAGCTGTATTACCTAAAGTTTGGTATAATATACTTTAATGAAAGGAAAATATCATTCAGCATTAAATGAATTTTGTGGAGCTGAGCCGAAGATCGGATTTGAACCGACGACCTATTCTTTACGAGAGAATTGCTCTACCTCTGAGCTACTTCGGCTTATGTTAAAACTAATAGTACGATTCTTTTTGATTCTTATGCAAGAGTAGAGTAATCCCCGTACCTTAAAAAGAAAAAATAGATGTCGGTAACTCTTATCCTGATTGTAGCGAATGTATTGGTTTCGCTAATAGCACTTTACGTGGTTCCGCAAGTTTTTGAGAAAGGAATGATGATGCCTTATCGGGTCGTTCGCGAAAACACCTGGTATGAACTGATTAGCTCAGGCTTTATACATGCCGGAATTGGGCATTTATTTTTAAATATGTTCGTACTGTTCTTTTTCGGGCTTGTACTGGAAAGGTCTGTTGGGAGAGAGCATTTTATAGCTCTGTATCTCACGGGTCTAATTATTTCCAGTTTGCCTTCTTTATTTCAGCACAAGGATAATCCCGATTTTGCAACGGTAGGGGCTTCAGGAGCAGTAGAGGGAGTGTTATTCGGTTTTATAGTTCTATTCCCGCTCGAACCTATATACATCATGTTCATCCCATTCGGAATACCGGCTATTATTTTTGGGGTTTTATTCCTGATTTATAGCGTCTATGCCAGCCGCCGGGAAGGCAAAATAAACCATGAAGCACATATAGCGGGAGCTGTTTGGGGAGTGCTTTATATGATTATTTTTGTCCCCAATACCATCGATCACTTTTTGACGGTTCTTGGGTTACTCTAAGAGGTGGACTGGACTCATCCGTTTTTTAAACGGAAGTCCTTCATGAAATTCGTTAAAACCTTCACGGACTCTAGCTCACAAGCATTATAGATACTAGCTCTGATGCCACCCACACTACGATGTCCTCTCAAAGCTACGAGATCTTGCTGTTTAGCTTCTTGCAGAAATCGCTCTTCCAGTTCTTCTGACGGTAATCGAAAAGTAACGTTCATTTTGGAACGGGAAGCTTTCTCGGCAGTTCCTCTATAAAACTCATCAGCATCAATGGTGCTGTAAAGTAAATCTGCTTTTTTATTATTGATATCAACGAAATAAGGAATGCCGCCTTTCTCTTCCACCCATTTCAAAACAAGATTCACCATATATACAGCAAAGGTGGGAGGAGTGTTAAAAATCTTTCCGGCATGAGAGTGGAAATCAAGAAAACTCGGAATGTCTTTTTTATTGGCTGTTTGAAGGAAGTCCTTCCGAACAATTACAACGGTAACCCCGGATGGACCGAGGTTTTTTTGAGCCCCTGCGTAAATCAACCCATAGCGGTCGGTATCAATGGGGCGGGAGATGAAATCTGAAGAAGCATCACAAATGAGAGGAGTTCCATTTGATTCCGGTTCAGCAGAAAACTGAGTTCCATAAATGGTATTGTTTGAAGTGAAGTGAACATATCTTGGATCTTCTGAAAGATTCAGCTCACTGTTTTCAGGTACTCTTGAGAATTGTTGGTCTTCACTGCTAAAAGGCACATGAACATTTCCAAACAGCTTAGCTTCAGCGATAGCTTTTTCTGACCAAACCCCGGTATTAATAATATCTGCGGTATCATTTTCAGAAAGAAAATTGAGCGGAATTTGCATGAACTGAGCGGTAGCTCCACCCTGTAAAAACATAATGTGAAAATCATCACCAAGCCCTAAAAGTCGAGTAAGCCGTTCTTTTGCTTCGGTATCAACCTGCGTGTAAGAGGGACCGCGGTGACTCTTTTCCATAATGGACGTTCCGGTTCCTTTATAGTCGAGAAGTTCTTCTTGTACAATTTCTAAGACTTCCAGAGGAAGAGTAGCGGGGCCGGCACTAAAATTGTGAACTCGTTTCATTGGGTTGGAGAAATAAGAATGTTAGAAGTAGAAATGAGATTAGTTAAAGGTATGAATTAAAAGCCCTGAGCGTAGTTTGGGCTCAAACCACGTCGATTTGGGGGGCATTAAAAGGCCTGCATCAGAAACTTCCAGCAGCTCTTCTATACTGGTAGGATATAAGCTTATGCCTAGGGCTGCTTCACCATTATCAACTAACTTCTCTAGTTCGTCAGTCCCACGAATTCCTCCCACAAAATCGATATTTGGGTCGGTTCGTTGATCTTTAATTTCCAATAATGGTCCTAAAATCTGTTCTTGGAGGAGCGAAATATCCAATGCTGATGCAGGATCATTTTCAATGGGAGATTTAAGGGTAATTCCATACCAATTATCATTCAAATAAAATGAAACCATTCCTTTTTTAGGGGGGATGGGTTTTGCCTTTTTCTGAACAGTAAATTTTTTATCCAGCAGTTCTATGAAGTTATCAGGAATAGAAAATACGATTCTGTTATAGGCTAAAATCTCCATTTGGTCCATGGGGAAAAGAACGGCCGGAAAGAAATTGCACCCGTCTTCTTTATTATGATCCGGATTTAGTGATGCGTACTCTTTAGCAGCTCTTGCTGCACTTGCACAACGGTGATGCCCGTCAGCTATATATAGTTTAGGGATCCTCGCAAAAGCTGAGACAAGCTCATCAGCTAAGTCAACTTTCCAAATAGTATGCCTGATTTCATCAGAGGTTTCGATATCATAAAGAGGATCCTGAGAATCCATATAATCGTTCATAAACGAAGTAACTTCCCCCGGATCACGGAATGTAAACATCACCGGCTCAGCGTGGGCTTCCTGGGTAATGATATGCTTGGTTCGGTCGTCTTCTTTATCAGGTCGGGTCAGCTCGTGTTTTAGGATAACATCCTTCTCATAATCATCAACACTTACACAGCCGAAAATTCCGGCTTGGGGGCGCCCGTCCATTATCAGTCTGTAAATATATAGCGATTCGGTGTCTTCCTGCTCCATAAAACCGGAGGCTAAAAGCTCAGTCAGGTTTTCACGCCCTTTTTCATAGACCTTTGTATCATATACTGAGGTATTGTCCGGTAGGTCAATTTCAGGTCGGATGACATGCAAAAAGCTATTGGGGTTACCATTCGCTAATGCCTTTGCTTCTTTTGTATTGATGACATCATAAGGAACGCAGGCTACTTCTTTTGCAGATTCGGGTTTGGGTCTCCATGCCTTAAAAGGCTTAATAACGGCCATAAAAAAGTATTTGATTTTAGTTATCCTTGAGAGCGTATAATGTACACAAAAATGAACTTTATTTAACTGGAAAGCCCTTTAGTTTAGTAAGTCAAAACAACCAATTTTAAGTAAATAGAATTATGAGTGAGAACGGAAATAAATTGAACGAAGAACAGCAAGAGCAACTTCTTTTTATGATGCTTGTTCAGCAGCATCAGCAAATAGCAATGATGGGTTTAGGTAAAATTCAGAATCCACAAACCGGTGAGTCAGAAACAGACCTTTCTTCCGCAAAGTATGCCATTGATACTCTTGGTATGCTTAAGAAATTCACTAAAGGAAACTTGTCTAAGGAATCAGCTAACTACCTTGAGCAAGCTCTTACCAATTTAAGATTGAATTATGCGGAAGAGTCAAAAAAAGGCAAGGAATCTGAAGGCAGCGAATCGAAAAAAGGCGATGAGTAAATCTAAGATTAAACCGGTTACTGCTGCAGGAGGTATTGTTTGGAGGTATCCTAAAAACTCATCCGAACCTGAAGTTTTAATGATCTTTAGGAATGGGTATTGGGATTTACCCAAAGGTAAACTGGAGAAAGGCGAAACGATAGAAATGTGTGCAGTTCGTGAAGTCTCAGAAGAAGTCGGCAGTGGAATTCCGTCTATCATCTACAAGATTGGTACCAGCTATCATGAGTACACCGAAAAAGGAAAGAAGAAAATTCGAGGGAAAACAACACACTGGTACTCAATGATTTTTACTCAGGAGGAAGCGTTGATTCCTGAAGAAAAAGAAGGAATTGAAGAAGTTAAATGGGTAAGGCTTGGAAAAGCAATTGAATTAGCCGGATTTGAAAATCTGAAGAATGTTTTAAAAACCTTTCAGAAATAAAAAAGGTGTGATCAAATGACCACACCTTAAATCTATATCAAATCGTATTTGTTAGTTCTCTAATCGGAAATTGATTGAGAGTGCATATTGTACACGTACCGGGCGACCACGCTGCATTCCGGGTGTAAACTCAGCATCCTGTACTGCTTTAAGAGCTTCTTCATCACATCCGCCACCAATGCCGCGAACAACCTGCGCATTTTCGACTTTTCCTTGCTCATTCACAATAAACTGTACAGTTACTCGACCTTCAATACCGGCACGTCGAGCCATTTCAGGATACTTAACACTTCCCTGAAGTTTAGCCATGCCACCTTTGAGGTCAGGCATTTGCTCTACAACAACGAAGAAATCTTCTTCTTCCTCTTCTTCAGGAGGAGGAGGAGGTAGGTCCATGGGTGCATCCATATCAAGTTCAGCATCCAGATCAATCATTTCATCTTCAATGATCTCATCGTTGGGAACTTCTACCGGGACCGGTGGACGTGGAGGTGGCGGAGGTGTTTCAATTTGTTTTGTTTGTACTACTTCCTCCATCTCAACTACTTCCTGTTCATCAAGGGCAATAGCTTTTGGGGGTTCAGTTTCAAGGGTGACCTTCACAGCAGTAATCATAAAGAGAAGTGCGATAATCAAGCCTGCCTCTAAATAGACAGTATACGATCTTTTTAAATCTGCTTTAGGTGTTTTTCTTTCGTTTGTCATGGTTCAAATACGATGTTTACCAGTTAAAATGATAAGTTGAAAAGAACGGGATTTTATAAGTACTGTGCAAGTAGTAGCACAATTATTTAACTATTGAAACAAACTTTTAGTCTTTATCGTTTTTGCAGTTCAATAATGACTGCTGAACAAAGTGCATTAAGTTTGCTTTTAATTGCTCTTTCAACGGCCTGTAATCAACTAACTAAACGGTTATGCGAAACTCTATCGCATTATGATGCGGTGTCTGCTTTAAATTCAGAAACCTTTTTGGAAAGCACATAAAGGACTATAAGTGCGAATCCTGTACCGGTAATATCAGCCAAAAAATCCATAACCTCAGGCGTTCTTTGGGTCGGCAAAAGGTATTGCAATATTTCTATGAGCAGCCCAAAAAATGCTCCAACCAAGAATACAGGAAAGAGCTTGTATTTCTTTTTTAAAAACCGGACAAGCCCATAAAATAAAGTCCAGGCTCCAAACATAAGCAAATGGACCAGTTTGTCCATACCGATTAAAGACTTTGGAACTTTATAATTAACAGGAAACAGTGTCCCGTATAAAATAACTCCGGTAGAAAGTATTAAAAGAGTAAGATAAAGCTTGACCGATCGGGTCAGAATTTTAGTCGGTTTTTTCATTTTCAAATAATATCAATAGGTGCTAATGAACCGGAGTTTTTAGAGTAAAATTGCTGAGACTTTTCAAATCCGTCCAATAAACCATGGCAGCAAGCGAGCTCTGGTGATGAATATTTTAGCCAATAAGCCCCGATTTTCCCTGCCAAAACATCGCCAAAACCGGCGCGGGAAAAAATACGGGTTTCGTATCCCGTTAAATAAGAATCTCCTGATTGTGTTCCAATAATAGAAGGCATTCCTTTTGACAAAATAGTGACATTTGCTTGAACGGCCTTTTCTTTAATTAGCTTAAGCCGTTCAAGATCATCACTTACATCCGACTTGAATAATGATTTCAGTTCTCCGGGATGGGGAGTCAGAATCCAATTTGCAGATTCGGGTTTTTCCCAAGTGTCCAGTTGAGAAAGCGCAAAAAGCCCGTCAGCATCAATGAGTATGTCACCTTGAAATTTCTGTATTAAGTTTTGGGTAAACTGAACGGTTTCTTCCTTTCTGCCGAGACCAGGGCCTATCAAAACTTTTCCGGGCTTTTCCTTAATAATCTCTGATACCTGATCAAGATGGTCCTTTTTGAAGTGCATATCATCCCGATCACCTACCGGTTTTTTGATAATCTGGATCAGCTGCTTTTCATAAATTTCCAATAACCCTTTTGGAGTAATAAGGACTACAGCTCCCAGTCCGGCTGACCAAGCACTTTTAGCAGCAAGAATTCCGGCACCGGTCAGTCCTTCCGAACCCGCAATGATATACAATACCCCACCGTCATATTTGTGTTCGGCTTTGTTCAGTGAAGGAGAATTACTGTCTACCCAATCTCTTGAAATCAGGCTCGCGGTAGATTCTTTGTATTTATTTGGGAAGGACAGCTCACATAAAATAACTTCTCCTGCAGTTTCAAATCCTTTATTTAAATAGAGTCCGGCTTTCAAGGCTCCAAAACTTAAGGTGAAATCAGCTTGAACTGCGATTCCTAAAACTTGACCTGAATCTGCGTGAAGTCCGGTTGGTATATCTAAAGCAAATACGGGGCTTTCTTGTTTATTTATCCAATTAATAGCATCAGAATAGGGAGAACGAACATCAGAGTTGAGACCGGTTCCCAGCATCCCATCAACAACGAAGTCGTAGTCATTTAGGGTGAAATCATCCCAATTGAGGATTTCAATTTCTTCGTCTAGTTTTTGAATAAGCCCAAGGTTCTTTTGAGTGTCCGGGCTCAGTTCATCCGTGCCGGAAAGAAAACAAATAGAGATTTTATAATCCTGCTGTGAAAGTAACCGGGCTATGACTAAGGCATCACCGGCATTATTTCCTTTTCCGCAAAAAAAGATTCCATGCGAACCCGGCTCAATTTCGGATTGAATGAAATCAGCGGCTCTGGTTCCGGCTATTTCCATTAGCGTAAATCCGCTAATACCGAATTCAGAGATGGTTTTCTCATCCATAGAGCGGCACTGTTCGGTCGAGCATAAATAATATGGATGAGGAACTTTAATCATCTTAGTAAGATCTTGCGAATAAGACTTTTTGCTTCGAAGGCTTTCCGGTGACCATGCATTCACCTTCTTCGCCATCTTCCAGAGGAATCAAGCGAACGGTAGCTTTGGTTTCATCTTTAATCTTCTCTTCGGTTTCAGGAGTGCCATCCCAATGTGCCCAGACGAATCCGCCTTTGTTTTCGATGACTTTCTGAAATTCTTCATAAGAATCCACTTCTGAAGTCATTTCTTCGCGACGGGTTTTTGCTTTATTAAACAGCTCATCCTGAATGTCGGTAAGTAATTTTTGGATGCGCTCACTTAAACCTTCACGGGATTCGATGTTTTTCTCTTTCGTGTCACGTCGAGCCAACTCTACATTGTTGTTTTCAAGATCCCGAGGTCCCACAGCAATTCTCAATGGAATCCCGGCTGCTTCATGTTCAGCAAATTTGTAGCCCGGATTCTGGTTGTCGCGGTCGTCCACTTTAATCCGAACCCCGAGTTCCTTCAACTCATCATAAATACCGTCCGCATATTCGAGTACGGCTTTACGCTGCTCATCACTTCTGTAAATAGGCACAATCACAACCTGAGTAGGTGCCAATTTTGGAGGAAGCACCAATCCTTGATCGTCAGAATGCGTCATAATCAATCCGCCGATAAGTCGGGTAGAAACGCCCCAGCTGGTTGCCCAAACTAGTTTGTGCTCACCGTCTTTATCCTGAAATTTCACATCAAAGGCTTTGGCAAAATTCTGCCCCAGGAAGTGGGAAGTTCCGGCTTGGAGTGCTTTTCCGTCCTGCATCAATGCTTCAATGCAATACGTTTCAACAGCTCCGGCAAAACGCTCGCTGGCTGTTTTAACACCCTTGATAACCGGCATGGCCATAAATTCTTCAGCAAAAGTCGCATACACATCCAGCATCTGGCGTGTTTCTGCTTCCGCTTCTTCTTGGGTGGCGTGAGCCGTGTGACCTTCTTGCCAGAGAAACTCCATGGTTCTTAGGAAAAGGCGAGTACGCATTTCCCATCGGACGACATTTGCCCATTGGTTAATTAGAAGGGGCAAGTCTCGGTACGACTGAATCCAGCCGCGATAGGTGTCCCATATAATAGTCTCGGAAGTGGGGCGTACAATCAGCTCTTCTTCGAGTTTCGATTCGGGATCGACTTCAACTCCGCCATCCACACTCTTGAGTCGACTGTGAGTTACTACCGCACATTCTTTAGCAAAGCCTTCCACATGCTGGGCTTCTTTCGATAAAAATGATTTGGGGATGAACAGCGGGAAGTATGCATTTTCATGGCCGGTATCTTTGAACATCGTATCGAGGGCGTCTCGCATATTCTCCCAAAGGGCCATTCCGTTAGGGCGAATCACCATGCTGCCACGCACGGGAGAATGTTCTGCAAGTTTAGCTTCTCGGATTACATCCAGATACCATTGTGAATAATCTTTTTCTTGTGAAGTTATTTTTTGTGCCATGAACCTGTTTAATGTGATTTTTAACTAAGAGTCAGAAGTTAAGAAACTTAGCATTCAGAATAAGGAGAGATGGGTGAAAAAATGTTTTACCCTTTGGTATATAATGCCGTATATTTGATGCCCTTTAACGGAAGGGTCGCGAAAACACTAAAGCACAAAATTATCATTCTATTTTCGTGTTTTAGAGATTTAGTGGTAGTACACACGCCGTGGTAGCTCAGATGGTTAGAGCGCACGACTCATAATCGTGAGGTCGACGGTTCAATTCCGTCCCACGGTACAGAAAGCTCAGCTTGGAAACAGGTTGAGCTTTTTTCTTTTCAGCTCATTCCTAAAAATAATATCGAAACCCAAAACCACCATTTCCAGCGAAGGCAATATCGGGAGTGAAATCAAGGATGGGGGCAATTTCGACAAACATATCAAATGGGATGTTTGGGAAGATATAGGTCAATCCCAGCGGAGCGCGAATTCCAACCTTTGCAGTATTGGCAAACAGAACACGGGCGCCCACACCATGGTAAAAGAACAGGCTGGGGTTCTTAGTGATGTTATCCTGAAAAAGCAGATTTGTGTGAATGTGCAGAGCTTCATTTTGATCAGCCAGTGACCAAGCAGCCCCAATGTCAAAGGCGCCACGTTCACTCATGTATTTTTTTACGGATACTCCGGTCGGCTCGCCAATGATAACACCAACGCCCAGAGAAGGGCGTTCAGCTTGGGCAAAAAGAGCGGAGGAAGAAATAGTGATGATGGTAAAGAGCAGTATCCCCGGTAAATAAAGTTTTTTGAGCATGAGTGAGTTTGTAGAAAATTTAGTTTAGAGAAGATAAATTTAGACGAGTCAAAATCCATAAAAATATTACAGTTCGCATCAAATAAAATATTCTGCCGTACCCGTTCGACAGATTGTAGAATAATTCGTTACTTGAGTGGGCATAAAAAATAGATTGGTGATGAAAAAATCAGAGCAATATGAAATGGCGCTTTTGGCTGAGAAAGCGCTGGAAAAAGCTCATCAGAAGTATGATGATGTTCTATCGGAGCTGAAACAGAATGAAGATTATAAAGAAACGAATCTTCAAATATCTGTTGAAGACTCTATCCGCAATCTTTCCCGAAAAGTGGAGGCTTATCTGCATGAACGCATCACGATGAATAAACTGCTGGATGAGTTTGTATTCGAGTATGATATTATTGACGGGGAGATGGAAATAGAGAAGGAGGCGTCCCCTAAAATTAAAAGGCTTGCAAAAAGGCTTCTCTCCAGTTACGAAGATTTCATTGTTCAAGTAGGTGGAAGAAGAAGATTAAAGAATCGGTTTAAAGAAGCTGTACTCACCTACCCAAAGAAGTCTAAAGGAAAAGCATATCTATTTTGGCTGGTCGGATTTTTTGGAATACTGGGATTCCATCGATTTTATTTGGGACGAACCGGAACCGGTATAGGTTGGCTGCTGACAGGTGGACTTATGGGCTTCGGTGCTGTTTACGACTTGTTTGCCCTGTCAAAAATGGTGGAAGAGCAGAATATGTATAATGAGTTGCGAGCAGCTAAATTGAAGCAATTGACTGGGAAAGAGAACTGATTTTCAAAAAGTTTTTGCATAAAAAAAGCTGACGCCAAATCAATGGTCGCCAGCTAATATCATCTACAGACGGCTATTACCCCATTTGCACTATAAACATACATTTAAGTATGAAATGCGTCAATGGAGGGATATACGTAATTTTTGTACGTGTTTTTACGTAGTACCTGTTTAAGATTTCAAGCTCTAAATTCCAATGATCAATAATAACACAATGCCTTTTGTTGTCATCCCGAGTGCTTGGTAAAATAAGTGAAACCTCTTGGTTGAACACGAGGGATCTCAAAGTCTGTGAGATTAACAATGTTAGATTTTGAGATCCTTCGCGGTAAACAACTTTATCCTAAGTTCTATTTTAGGTGCTCAGGATGACAATTAAGGGAAGGAAAACTATTCTTCCTGATCATTGCAATTTGGAGCTTGGGACTTAATGCAAAAGCGTTTGTTCGTTTTCCATAGCGAAACGAACCAAGGCGGCTGTGTTTTTGAGCTTCAGCTTTTTAAGTAAGTTGGTACGGTGTTTTTCTACCGTTCTGGGGCTGATAAATAACTTAGAGGCTATTTCGGTACTTGTCATTCCTTCCACCAGTAGCCCAAGTATTTCCCGTTCCCGGTTGGTGATAGATTTAGCAGGATCGGGTCGTTTCTTTTTCTTGGCTAGCCGCATATACTCTTTGGTCATCATGCGAGAGAATTGTTTACCAAGGTAGCGTTCGCCGGAAGCTACTTTTTCAGCGGCATCAATAAGTTCAATGTGATGTGCTGATTTATGAATGAGTCCAAATGCACCGGAATCCAGAAATTCGTTTAGGGTTTTTTGGTCAGTTTCATCAGCCAAAAGTAAGATGTTGGCGTCGGGATCTTTATCGATGATTTTTTTGGCAATGATAATGCCTTCCATTTCAGGCATAGAAAAAGAGAGGATACACAGTTTAGGCTTCACGCTTTCGTAAGCGGTAAGTACAAGAGCGCCATTATCGATCTCGCTGCAAATGTTGAATGCACCTTGTTCACGCAAAATGGAACTCAAGCCATATCTGAATATTTCGTTGCCGTCCGCAACAATAGTATCAATGTTGATCATTTTACCTCCCCAGGTAGAAATGGTTTTCCTCCGACCCACTCGGAGAAAGGACAAATAATGTAGGTAAAAAAGGGATAAGTTCGCCAATTAAAATTTTTAGGCGGGTTTTTTGGGTAAAAACCACTCAAAAGGTTAACTCTTATTCCAGATTTATTTCAGAATAAAACCGTTAAGAAATCAAATTCATCAGTACCCAAAAAGTGATTCCTGACTTTGTTGTCCATAGAAGAGTTCGTATCCAATTGGTAGAAACAAGTTTTGTGATGGCAGCTTCATCTTTGCCGGACTCCAGCTTAGAATGTGCCGGAACGGAAAACAAGCCCGTGGCTGCCCAGATCAAAATCACTACATAAAAACCAACCGCATTGAGAGAAAACCAGCCGTCTATCCACGCCAAGCCAAAGGAAGAGGTGATTTCGGCGACCATTACAGGGATAACAATTTTGTCAATGCTGTTGACGTGGTGTTTCTGGAAAGCTTCAAAATTAGTGTTTCCAACGAAATGAAAAGAGGGGTAATGAACCAGCTGAACAATCCAAATGAGCCCTGTCATAAAGAAGGAAGAGAAGGTGTTGACCAAAAAAATGAGTTCAGATGACATTGGAGTAAGCGATTCGTTTACATTATGTGTATTTTCAGCGCCTTAATAACCAAAAGTTATCACTCACGATTCACTTATTCGAATGACGCTCAAAAGAACACATACCTGCGGAGAACTTACAGCAGAAAATATTGACGATGAAGTAATTTTAAATGGATGGGTAGGTCCACGCCGGGATTTAGGTGGCGTTATATTTATTGATTTGAGAGATCGGTATGGCGTTACTCAGGTAGTTTTCACGGAGGAAGACAACCAGCTTCATGAAAAAGCCGAGCAATTGCGGTCAGAGTATGTGATCGGGATTAAGGGTAAGGTTATCAGCCGTGGTGAGGGAAATATCAACCCAAACCTGCCTACCGGTGAAATTGAAATTGAAGCTTCTGATTTGGTGATTTACTCGGAAGCAGAGACCACTCCTTTTGAAATCAAGGACGACATTAAGACCAACGAAGACGTGCGTCTTAAATATCGGTACTTGGACCTTCGCCGTCCTGAAGTTCAGGAAAGAATGATGCTGCGCTCTAAATTTTACCAATCTGTCCGTTCTTTCTATCATAACCTTGATTTTGCTGAAATAGAAACTCCGGTTCTGATGCGAAGTACCCCGGAAGGAGCTCGAGATTATTTGGTGCCAAGCCGTGTTAATGCAGGGAAGTTTTTTGCACTGCCTCAAAGTCCACAGACTTATAAGCAACTGCTGATGGTTTCCGGTTATGACCGATATTTTCAGATTGTGAAATGTTTTCGGGATGAAGATTTACGTGCTGACCGCCAGCCTGAATTTACTCAGATTGATGTTGAGATGAGTTTTGTGGATGAGGAAGATGTTTACGCACATCACGAAGAGTTGATGAAAAAAATATTTAAGGAAACCGTAGGCTATGAAGTGGAAGCTCCATTTCCACGGATGACCTACGAAGATGCTATGAACACCTATGGCTCTGATAAGCCTGATATTCGATTTGGATTAGAATTTGCTGACTTTTCAGAGATTGTTAAAGATGCTGAATTCAAGGTGTTTTCTGGAACCGTTAAAAACGGCGGTGGCGTAGTTGGAATTACGGTGCCCGGACAAGGAGAGATGGGCCGTGGTGCTATTGATCGCCTGACTGACAGAGTGAAAGAAGAAACCGGCGCAGGTGGATTAATTTACATCAAGATGCAAGAAGATGGTCCACTTTGTAGTGTTGCCAAATTCCTGACGGATGAGATTGTGGATCAGATGGTAGAGAAATCAGAAGCTGAAAAAGGTGATCTAGTGCTTATTCTTGCCGGACCAAAACCGGATGTATTAAAACAGCTAGGTCAATTGCGGTTAATGATGGGTAAGGAGTTTGAGCTTATTGATGAGTCGGCCTATAATTTCTTGTGGGTAACGGAATTTCCGCTCTTGGAATGGGATGAAGAGACTCGCCGATATCACGCGATGCATCACCCATTCACATCTCCAAAAGCAGAAGATGTTGAACTGATGGATTCAGATCCGGCAAACGTACGTGCCCGAGCTTATGATTTAGTACTGAACGGGAATGAAATTGGCGGTGGATCGATTAGAATTCATGACCAAGAAATGCAGAGCAAAATGTTTGAGCTGCTTGGAATTGGTGAGAAAGAAGCCCGTGAGAAATTTGGTTTCTTGCTGGATGCTTTTAAATACGGAGCTCCTCCTCATGGTGGAATTGCGTTTGGAGTTGACAGGCTGGTAATGCTACTGACCGGAGCGAAAAGCTTACGTGATGTCATCGCCTTCCCGAAAAACCAGAAAGCACAAAGCATGATGGATAACTCTCCGGATGTGGTTGATAAGCATCAGCTTGATGAGCTTCATATTTCCATAAAGAAAAATCTTAAAGACGAACTATCGTGAAAACTGCTGGAATAGATGGCTGCAAAGCCGGCTGGATTCTTATCACCTTTGATGAAGGTGAAGAGAAATATGAAGTGCTTCGAGATCGCGAAGCATTAAAAGAAGCTTTTGAAAATTATGACCGGGTCTTCATCGATATGCCCATAGGTTTGGAAGATGAAGAATATACCCGTGAAGCCGATGCTTTGCTTCGCAAGAAAGTAGGGGGTGAATATTCCTCCAGTGTATTTAGTCCGCCGATACGGCCTGCTTTAACAGCACCTTCGTATGTAGAAGCAAATATGATTAGCCATGAATACACCGAGAAAAAGCTGACGCTTCAATCGTGGAACATTACCCCAAAAATACAGATGGTTGATGAGTTGCTGAGAGCAGATAAAGAACTCATCGATAAGGTATTGGAAAGTCATCCTGAACTGCTTTTTCAAAAGCTTAATGGTGGAATGATCTACCAAAAGAAAAATCTGAAGAAAGGCATTAAGCACCGGCTAAAAATCATTGAAGACCGTGAGCCGATTGCTGAAGATTTTTTCCGTGATATCAAAGAAGACTTCCGCAGAAATGAGGTTGAAGAAGATGATATTGTAGATGCAATGGTGCTAGCCTATTGCGCTAAAATTTCAGAAGAAGAGGGTATTAAAACCCTGCCCGAAGAATTGCCCTATGATTCGGAAGGCATGCGGAAAGCGATTCACTACGTTTAGAATACCGAGCAAGGAACATTCAACATTGAATGTTGAACTTTTTACTTAATACGCTCCTACGCAGAGCGTATGGAGCGAGAAAGTAGCCAGAGTAACCTTGAACAACAATGACGACTTGCAACGACGCTCCGCGTCGGTGCAGATAAATATCAAATCTCGAACTCTGCCCTCCAGCGTTTAGAGTTCAAAATTCCTTGTTCGGTGTTCTACTCTTTGTTTTTTAGGATCTTTTTGTACTTCACGCCGGCTTTGTATACTCGGTTGATGCCGTTAAAAGCTGCAATTCGATAAGCTTCACTGTAGGAAGGGTAGTTCAATACGTGATTGATGAAGTATCTGATATCGCCGTCATATGACATTACTGCCTGCCCAAGGTGAATCAGATCACTGGCGCGCTCGCCAATAATGTGAACGCCTACTAACTTGAGGGTTTCGGTTTCAAAAACCAGCTTAAGCAAGCCATCCTGCTGATTACTGATATCACCTTGAGTAATATTTTTGTAATAAGCCCGTCCTACGGTCACATCGATTCCTTCCGCTTTGGCATCCTTTTCTGTTAGACCAATTTTTGAAATTTCCGGTATGGAATAAATGGCATAAGGAATCTCTGATTTAAGATCCTGAGCTTCGATTCCAAACATCCGGCAAGAAGCCATACGCCCCTCTGAGAATGCAGAAGAAGCCATTGCCGGAAACCCCTTTACATCACCGCCGGCATAGATGTTGGAAACCGATGTCTGGTAATCATCGTTAACTTCGATGTAGCCATTCTTATCCATGTCTATACCCATTTTTTCAAGCCCCATGTTGTCTGTGTTTGGAACTTTTCCACCAAGGTAAAGCACATGTTCGGTTTCAATAACACGGTCGCGGCTGTCTTCATTATCATCACGAAGATTATATTTCACCTCTGTTGTGTTACGTAAAGAATTGCTTTGGATCTCAATATTTTCTGCCTTTGAGAAGATTTCGATTTTATCTTTTTCCAAAACCTGCTGGAGCTGCTCTGCAATTTCACTATCCAGAAAAGCCATAAATGAGTCGTTCTCATTTAGAATAGAAACCCGGCTTCCAAGGTTTGAAAAGGTAGTAGCGTACTCAAGCGCTCGCACACCACCACCAATAATGAGAAGCTTACGAGGAATATGAGAAAGGGAAAGGATAGTGGTATAGTCAAAAATCTTGTCGTGGTCTAACTCAAAGCCTTTTGGCTTAACCGGCTTAGTACCTGTTGAAAGTAAAATGAATTCTGCGGAATAGGTTTTCTTATTTCCATCTTTGGTTTCAACCTCGACTTCATGTTCGCTTACTAACTTGCCAAGCCCACGAACGGTATCAATTTCATTTTTCTCAAAGTCAGCTTTTACTTTAGAGTTCTTGCTTTCCTGAATCTCATTCTTGTAAACAAGCAACTCATCCATCTGATGATGCTGATATGCTTTTTCTTTGGCTAAGTCTTTAAACTGATTCTGAAACCGCTGGATAATGCGAGCAGTTTCCCGAAGGGCTTTACTTGGAATGGTTCCGGAATTGATCCAGGTTCCTCCAAACGAATCTTCATTGGCTTCGACCACCAATACTTTTTTATCGAATTTTGAGCTTTGCATTGCGCAGGAAAAACCTGCGGGTCCGCTTCCAATAACAATAACGTCGTAATCGTACTTCATAAATAGGCTGAGTGAGTGTGAGCCTTAAAGATACTTCAATTTTAAGAGGATTTCAGTGCAACATTTACTGATAGTGTTAACAAATCTAAAAGATAGATTGTATAGATGAGAGGTAGGAACGAATTTTAACCCCGTTATGCTTATGTTTAGGAACGATAAATGAAAGGCGCACAAGTTGTAAGCGTCAATTAAATCAGAATTTAATTTGGAGGAACAAATGGCTTATTCATTACCGGATTTATCATATGATTACGATGCACTCGAACCTAATATCGATGCTCGTACCATGGAGATCCATCACACTAAGCATCACCAAGGATATACAAACAAAGTTAACGCTGCTTTAGAAGGTCACGATTTTGCAGATCTTGATATTGAAGAAGTATTGCAGCGAATTGATGAAGTGCCTGCCGATAAGAAGGAAGCAGTGATCAACAACGGTGGTGGATATGCAAACCACAAACTTTTCTGGACTATCCTTTCCCCAAATGGCGGAGGAAAACCGGAAGGCGAACTCGCTGATGCTATCAAAAAAACTTATGGCAGTTTCGAGAAATTTAAAGAAGAATTTGCAGCTGCAGCCGGAAGCCGTTTTGGTTCAGGTTGGGCATGGCTTTCTGTTGATGGAAGCGGAGCACTTCAAGTGCACTCAACTGCAAATCAAGACAGTCCGCTGATGAAAGGATTTACTCCAATTTTAGGTCTTGATGTATGGGAACATGCATATTATCTGAATTATCAGAACCGTCGTCCAGATTATATTGGTTCTTTCTGGAACGTGGTAAACTGGGATCAAGTAGCTGAGTATTACGAAGCTGCGAAGTAAGTTAACGACGATAGACAATCGACTTATGACTAATGACGGTGGGCTTATTCCACCGTCATTTCTTTATTAAACAGTATGCCTTTTAAGTTTGAAAAATTAGAAGTTTGGCAGTTGTCCATGGATCTGTCTGCTAAAGTTTATTCTTTAATTAAGAATATGCCCAAGTCAGAGCAATTCAATCTTAGCTCACAAATAAGGAGAGCTGTAACTTCAATTTCTTTAAATATTGCAGAGGGATCGACTGGACAAAGTGATTCTGAACAGATTCAGTTTATAGGCTATGCTCAGTTCTCTAATGGAAGTTGTAGCTAGTCTTACTGATGAAGGAGAGAAACTATCTTGATCAGAATTCTTATGATAATCTATATGCCGATACTGAAAAGCTGTCAGCTAAATTATTGGCTATGAAGAATTATTTAAAGAGAGACAGCAGTGTTAGAGAAGAAGGTGGAAGCTATAACTTTGATGACGAGAGTGACATCGGTCGATAGTCATTGGTCAGTAGTCAAAGCGTAAAATTTGTATCAATAATTAGTATATTTAGTTGAATTAAAAAAGATAGAGGTAATATTATGCAATTTGGATTTGGAGTAGGACCCGATACTTCCTGGATGAGAGAAGAGCTTACACAATTCGGAGTAGAAGAATTGAAGACTCCCGAAGACGTGGACAAAGCAATGAAAGAATATAAAGGTACGATGTTGCTTGCCATCAATTCTGTGTGTGGCTGTGCAGCCGGTAATGCCCGACCCGGACTCGGAATTGCCCTTGAGCAATCAGAAGTGAAACCGGATCATATGGTTACCGTTTTTGCGGGGCAAGACAAAGAAGCAACAGCTCATGCCCGGGATTATTTTTCTGAATATCCGCCATCATCTCCGGCCTTTGCCTATTTCGTGGACGGTGAAATCAAAGCTATGATTCCTCGCCACCGTATTGAAGGCCGCACTAAAGATGAAGTAGCGGGCGATCTGAAAATGGTTTTTGAAGCTTTTTCAGGTGAGAAAGAAGAAGCAGAGAAGGAATAGCGATCGCTGATTTCACAGATTACGTTAAATATTAAAAGTCGACTCAATCGAGTCGGCTTTTTTATTGGCCCCAGTCCAGTGTGGTTTAGTAGCCTTACTTACTAATCTCAGAATTACGTCTACTTATAAGGAGATTGGTTTAAATATGTAGGACTAAAATTTGCATAAAAGCTATATATATATATTATAAATGCTTAATAATGAGCACATAATAAAATAGAGAGTTATGAATAAGATAAAATGGTTCTTCGGACTGTTAGTCCTTCTATTTGTTGGACTACTTACAATACCAAATAGTTCAGAAGCTTTTAATCCAGACGACTGTTCTGAGAATGGAGTTTGTGAAGACCTATGTGGTGAGCCCGGACAAATCGGTTGTATTATTTCTGATTGTGGTTCTGGCTCTCAGTTATGTACTAAAGCTGAGGGAGATCCTGGGCTACCAGTTGAAAATTAATCTATAATCCCTAACCTGCAGAAGGTTGGGGAATTTTAGTTGCTATATTATTATGAAAAAAATTACAGTGATATCGTTATTCTTTTTACTAGTAATATCAATTTCATGTTCTGAAAACAAAGAGGTAGGATCTTCAATATCCACTGAGGAGCAAAATGTGCCATATGAAAGAAATTTTCTTAAGGTAGATTTAGTTCCGATTCAGTTAGATGAAAAGCTTGATAGCTTGCTAATCAATCCAATTCAATTGAAAATTTTTAACAATCAATTATATGTAGTTGATTATTCTCCAATGACAATATACAGGTTCAATCTAAGTGGAGATTTGGATAGAATTTTGGGAAATGGGCGGGGTAGAGGGCCTGGAGAAATCCAACAAATAATGGATTTCGATGTAGCTGAAGGTAAAATATATGTCTCTGATTTGAACAATTTTAAAGTAGCTGTTTACACTAAAGAGGGCGAACATATAAAAGATATACTTACAGAAGAGAGGCCCACCAGAATTTTAACAATAAGAGAAGAGCTTTATGGAAACTCAATACCATCAGAATATTTAGTAACAGAATTTGATAAAGAAGGGAAGAGTGTAGAAGAGTTTGGGAAGTTTATTGAAGATCAGTATGAAAACTCAATAGTATATACGGGTGAATTTGGCAGATCAAATAAAAACATTGTTTTTACGATGTATCAAACAAGTAAAACGGTTGTTTTTGACGATAAAAAAGATCCAATGGTTTTGTCTGGTCCAGAAGCTTTTGGGTTTCCTGAGATGGTTTTTGATGAATCAAGTGGAAGAAGAGAAAAAGTTTCTAAGAATAGAGATATTTGGCAGACTTTAGCTAAAGCTGATAATGAGGAGATAGTAATTGCTACTACATTAGCCTCTGACCTGCAAAAAAATCCTGATGATCCAAGAACAATTTTAGATTTTTATAATGCAGAAAATGGTTCTTATAAGCATTCTATTATGCTACCAAGAACGGTTTATCAATGGAGATTATTCAATGATAAAGCATACTTTTTAAGTACTCAAAATGATACTTTGGGAGCGTATAGTATTGAATATTTATAATATGATTAAGCATTGAAGTGTTTTTTTTAAATACTTACGAGCTGACTATTTATTAGCTCCGAAATCTACTTCTTGTCCGTCTTTATAGATACGGGTTCCTTCCGCACTTTTTTTCTCCCCATCAGGTCCAAAGCTAAGCACGGCTGAGGCTAGTTCTTCTACTGATCGTTGTTCGCCTACTTCCCGAGGTTGTTCTTTATGAAAGCTATCCATGTGCAGTGTTTGTGTTGGGAAGGCAAATTCTACACCTACTCCTTTAGCTAATTTCAGGACTTCCAGAAGGAAATTATGTCGTTGCTGAAGTTCAGTGCTCCAGTCAGGCACTTCAAAAAATACATAGACCAACACGTCGAGGGAGTGAGCACCAAAAGAGTTGAAGTGTACCTCATAGACATCCTGACGAAAATGCTTATTGGCTTTAACCAGTGCTTTGATGCCTTCTACAAAAGCTTCCATCTGTTCAGGAGTGGTGGAATAGGTGAGGTTTAATACAGTTTTAAGACGCCGATATTTTCTAAGCCCGAGGTTATCAATATCCGTATTGGCGAGATTTGAATTGGGGACGCTGACCAGTGAATTATAGAAAGTACGAACCCGTGTTGAGCGAAAGCCGACTTCTTCAACGGTTCCTTCAACATCACCGACCTTAATCCAGTCACCGATCTTGAAAGGGCGATCGAGAAAGATTGTAAGTGAACCAAAAAAGTTAGCCAGTGTTTCGCGGGCAGCAAGAGCGACTGCTAAACCACCAATTCCAAGTCCTGCAATCAGTGAAGCTACGTTGTATCCGTTATTCTGAAGAATGGCAATCACACCCATCACCACCACAAAAAAGCGAAGTGTCTTACGGATAAGAGGAACCAGCTGATCATCAAGTTCCGTTTCTGTTTTAGATGTAAGAACACTGAGGTATTTCGAAAAAACGTCAGCAAGATTGTATATCAACCAAACCACACCCACAGAAACCGCAATTTCCAGTATAGCAGATAGGTAGTAACTGATGGTTACCGAAAACTTGAGGTTTGAATAAGTGAGCAATAGAAACACCATCAGGAAAATAAAACCGGAGGGCTTGTCTATGCTTTTGATAAGATCATCATCCCATGTGAATTTCGTTTTCTCAGCCAGTCTTTTCACGTAATTATCGAGAATGAACTCGAATACCTTCATGAGAACAAGTCCGATCAGTAACCAAAAGAATACGGCGATGTATTGCCAGATTTCAATTCCCAGCCATTCGCCATGTGCCCAATTCGGCAGGTTATCAGTGATGATGGTGACGAAACCCGAAAATGTGTTTTCATATAAGACTGGGATTCGGTTTATCGTTGCTTCGGAAAATACCCATTGATTCTGATCCGTTTTTACAAGGTAGACTTCCGGTAGCGAGGAGAATAAAATATACTGCTGAAGTCCTGAAAGGCTGTCTGTATAGTTGGGGTTAGATGGGATCTGCTCGTAATCAATCATTAAGCCGCGGGCATCCAATACACTTAACAGCTCATTTGCCAGCTCCAGCTTTTCTTCAGCATCACCATCCGAGAGCTTCATGGTGGTGATTACATTCTCATTATTCTGGTGACCCGATTGTTGCCAATGCAAAAAAGTGTGGACTGCTCTTCGGGGAGTGGTGAGTAAATTTTGGTCGGAAGGCTGTGGCTGGCTTTGAAATGCTGATAGGCTCGGCGCCAAAAATAAAACTACTGAGAGAAGTAAAAACCCGGAACGTAATCTATGGTACATAAAGAGGTATTTTTAAGTGATTGATCAAGTGTGAAATCTAAGAAAAGTGAAGCTCGTTCTGAAAAGCTATTGGCAGAAATAAAAAAAGGCACCGACGCAGAGCCTCGGTGCCAGGTTTAGATTGTTTTCTTCCTAAATACAGAAGATCCAAATGGGACGCTTGAACCATTTTCTTTGAACTGGCTTTCCTAGTGACGAACGCTTTGCGTCGTCACGAACTATTTAAAGCCTTAGTTCTTCGTCTTTTTGTCATCTCCTTTATCTTCCTTTCGGATCAGATCGGAAGGATCTTTTTTCTTAAAAGCTTCGAGGAAATCCATAGGTAAAGGTAAGAAGGCAAAGGTTGCATTCTCCTCACTGATTTCATTCATGGTTTGAAGGAAACGAAGTTGTAAAGCAGCAGGGGCAGTTTCAATCATCTTAGCGGCATCAACCAGTCGTTGTGCGGCTTGATATTCACCTTCGGCATTAATGACCTTAGCACGTCTGTCACGTTCTGTTTCAGCCTGACGAGCCATTGCACGCTTCATGTTTTCGGGGAGTACAACATCACGAACTTCAACCGAAACAACTTTAATGCCCCATGGATCAGTTTGTATGTCAATGTTCTGCTGGATCTGCTTGTTGATTTTTTCACGGTTTGCAAGCAGTTCATCCAATTCAACCTGACCAATAATACTTCTGAGTGTGGTTTGGGCCAGCATGGAAGTAGCATGAATATACCGTTCAACCTGAATGATCGCGGCTTCAGCGTCTACTACTCTAAAGAAGGTGATAGCATCCACATTTACGGTTACGTTATCTTTGGTAATCACTTCTTGGCGATCCACATTTATGGTTAAGACACGCAGATCAACCCGCTCAATTTTATCGATGAAAGGTATCAATACAATCAGGCCGGGACCTTTTACGGATTGGAATTTACCCAGCCGAAAAACTACAGCTCGTTCATATTCACGAAGAATTTTGAAAATTTGTGGGGCTAACAACACAAGAAATACGACAAGTGTAATTACCCATGTTATATATCCGGAAAAAATTTCAGTTGACTCCATGGTCAATCTCCTTATTTGGGGTGTACGGTTTTACGGTGACTGTAAGTCCTTCGAAACGGACAATAGTGCACCATTTGTTAGGTTTAATTTCTTGGTCAGAGATGGCATTCCAATATTCACCGGAAATAAGCACCCGGCCGCCATTCTGATTTACGGTATCAATAACTTTTGCTTTCTTTCCAATCAGTGACTCTAAGCCCGTCCTATGGCCGGTAAATTGGGCCTTGAGGCCTGACGTGGCTATCCATCCAAAAAAGATAACCATCATGATGGTTGCGGGAACCAGCCAGTACCAATCCAGCTGCATATCCTTTGGGAATTCCTGAAAGAGCATCAATGCTCCGAGGAAGAATGAAACGGCTCCGCCGGTCATTAAAATTCCAAAAGTTGGAGTAAAGGCTTCAATAATAAAAAGAGCAACTGCCAATCCAATCAACACAAATCCGGCTACATTGATGGGCATGGTGGCCGAGCCATATAATAAAAGAATGAGAGAGATGACTCCGGCTACTCCGGGTACAATGGCTCCGGGATTGGTGACTTCCCCCACAATCCCGTAAATAGCTACCATGGTTAAAATCAGCATAATTTCAGGGCGCATAATGAAGCTGAAAAACTTCTCAGCAAAGCTTTCTTCCAATTTGTTAATACTAGCTTTTGCAGTTTGAAGAGAATCACCTTCAAATTCCATTCCGTCCATTTGTATTAATAACTCATTCAAATCTGTGGAAATAAAATCAATGACGTTAAGTTCAAGGGCCTCGGTTTCTGTAATAGCTTCGCCATCTCTAACTGCTGATCTAGCCCATTCTGCATTTCGTCCTCGTTCTTTTGCGATGTTTTCTATGAAGCTTTCTGAGTAATTAAAAATCTTTTTCTGCATCACTGAATCTTGCTGTCCGCCTCCCATAGAAACCGGAGAAGCTGCCCCAATGGTTGTGGTGGGCGCCATAGCTGCGACGTGAGCAGCTAAAGTGATAAAGGTGCCTGCACTCCCTGCATTTCCACCCGAAGGAGTTACATACACCACAATCGGCATCTCAGAAGCCAACATGTTCTGTACAATGTCTTGGGTTGAAGTTAAGAGTCCACCGGGGGTGTCTAATTCAATAATCAGGGCTTCATCGCCTCGTTCATTGGCAGTCTCTAAACCGCGGTTAATGTAGTTGGTTGTTGTTGGTCCGATAGCCCCTTGAATAGAAATGACGGTGACGGAAGATGTGGAGGAATCAGGCTGGGCTATGGCTGATAAAGAAAAAACCGTAGCAGATATCAGGGCCAGAATAAACAGTGATATGTTTTTGATCATGTTCATATAAACCTAATGTAAGAGGTTGCTGAATGGTTCCTTATTGTAAGCAATCAGCGCAAAAGAACAAAAACCTATTCGTTTCGGATTGCTTGGACCGGATTGATCAGTGCTGCTTTTATAGAATGGTAACCTACCGTACCGAGAGCTATGGTTACAATAATCAATCCTGATCCAATAAAAATTAGTGGGGTGCTGGAAAGGAGGTCGAAGCGATAGGGGAAGTTTTCGAGCCAGGCCGATGCAAAATAATAGGTAACCGGCCATGCGATAATATTTGCAATTAAAACTAAGAGCAAAAAGTCTTTAGAGAGCAATGTGATAATATTTGATACAGAAGCACCAAGGCTTTTGCGAATACCAATTTCCTGCTTTTTGAGCTGGGCGGAATAAGATGCTAAACCTAACAATCCAAGACAGGCGATTAAAATACAGAGGAATGAAAAAGCCGTAGCCAATGAACTGATCGTATTTTCAGTTTCATAAATTTCATAGAGGCGTTCATCTAGAAAAGTGTACTCAAAGGGATCAATGGGATTAATTTCCTTCCAGACCTTTTCAAGATGAGCCAGTGCCGCGGAAGGATTACCCGGAGCAAGCTCAACAGCTGTGTGTTCTATATACCCAAGGATAGGTTGTGTGCCTTCAACTAAGCGAAGAATAAGCGGCTCAATTTCTTTCTTCAAAGAAGTATAGTTGAAATCTTCCAAGACCCCAATTACGGTAAAAGGCTGTCGTTCCCCGGTTGGCGGATAGAAATAGAAGATCTCTCCAATAGCATCTGCGGGTTTTTGTACATCCAGTTGAGACAGCATTTTTCGGTTGATGAGGATAGCGTTATCCCCATCTGTTGAAAAATCGCGGGAAAAAGATCTTCCGGCAAGAATCTGAAGATCGAAGGTTTCGCTGACATCGTGGGTGACATGGAGAACCAGATTCAATCCATCTTGTGATTCTCCTGTCCCTGCCGGAGTGTAGCGATAATATTCTTGTTTTTCGGATCCCGGAATTTTACCTAAGCCTGTTAAAGACTCAACCTGGGCGTGAGATAACGCTTGTTCCTTAAAGTTAGGAAATTCCCAGGCCGTTAGGTTTTGGTAAGTAGGCAACATCACTACAAAATTCTTATCAAAGCCGAGGTCTTTGTCTTGTATATATTGGAGCTGAAGGTAGATTACAGCAGTACCAATAATAAGTATCACGGATAAAGTGAACTGAAAAGTAACCAGTGCTTTTCTGAAAAAGGTAGCACCACGGCCATTTCTGGCATTTCCTTTCAAAACTTTTACCGGTTCAAAAGAAGAAAGAAAAATAGCAGGATATGCACCTGCAAATATTCCCACTAAAACTGTTAGCAGTAACAAACCCGGTACGGTCAAGGCATTTTGGAATAGACTAAAAGTAAGCTCTTTATTAGTAAGCTCGTTGAAAAACGGCAGGGCTAACAGTACTAAAACCACTCCAAGCGCAATGGCTATAAAGGATACCAAGAACGACTCGCCCATGAACTGATAGAAGAGCTGCTTACGGTGACCCCCTAATACTTTCCGCATTCCAACTTCGCGACTGCGTTCAAGAGATCGGACCGTAGATAAATTCATGAAGTTGATGCAGGCAATTATCAGAATAAAACCAGCTACTGCCAATAAAATGTAGATATAAGTGATTGAGCTATTCACTTCCATTTCTTGATCACGATTTGAATAGAGATGGATATCCGTGATGGGCTGAAGGTCAAGTTCTACTGATTCGGCAGTAGGCCAGCCGGAGTAAGCGTAATAATAGTTGTTTGCAATTGCGGGGAACTGAGAAGCAAGCACTTGCTTGTCGGCCTCTTCTTTCATTTTTACATAGGTCCAGATGGGGTTCCAAAGCCAGCTTTGATCATAGTTTGGGCTTCCGGCATATATTTTGTTTAGGCTCGTGAATGATGCGACCAAGTCAATCTTCATATGTGATTGATTAGGCCACGGTTCCATCACTCCGGTAACCGTCATATCCCGAATACCTTTATAGCTCAGGGATTGACCGATTGGATTTTCTTCTCCAAAATATTTTTCAGCAAGTTCTTCAGTTATGACCAAAGAAAGGGGGTTTTTAAGTGCTTCGGAAGGATTACCCTGAATCAGTTCCACAGAAAAGACATCAAAGAAAGTGGAATCAACGAAGTAGAAATTGCTTTCCCGAAAGGAGATTTGATCTTCGCGATTTAGGAAGGTGTGGTTGGCTTCCTGCATATCAAAAAAGCGAACGGTTTTATCAATCAAGTCGGGATGGTCAGCTTGGAGAACCGGTGCCAAAAGGAAGGGCGTACTTGCTTGTTCTTCAGTACGATCTTCAGAATCCATGGTTTGCACAACCCTAAATATGTTATCTGAATCGCTGTTAAACTCATCATAACTTGTCTCATTCAGAACATATAAAACAATAAGAAGGCTTGTTGCCAGCCCTATTGCCAACCCAAATATATTTATAAGTGAATACACCTTATTTTTAAGGAGATTCCTTATCGCAATCTTAACGTAATTTTTAAACATTAGCGATACCAATCACTTTTTTCAACCCACAAAACTTTATTGTAATCCCAAAGAATTCTTTTTTTAAAGAGCCAAAATGAAGCGTTCTTGGGCTCAACGTATCATACTATTAGAGTGGCTAACCCAGCTATTGTTACAAAAAAAGAAAATAAGTTAACAGCTAGTTAGTGTTATGTAACCTTCCTTGATGCATTAAAGATTACTTGAGATACTATTTGATTGTTTATCTATATAAAAATATTTTGTTACAAATACATAAAAATTAACATAAAGGGTACAAATGAAACTTCAAAACATTCTACTATTCATCGTTGCCGGTACACTTATTACGGCATGCAGTTCCAGTAAACAAACCTCTAACGAAACAACATCTGAACAGCAAACCACTTGTTCGTTGTCTGATTATGCGGAGTATTATTACAATAACTCTCAAAATGCAATTTGTGGTGAAAAGTACGAAGACGGTTCCAAATTGTACGGTTTTGGAGATATGACTGGTTCTGAAGGACAATCGGAAAGGTTAGAAAGAATTGCACAAGCGAAGGCAAGAAACGAGCTTGGTCAAAAGGCAGCAGCTTTACAAAACAAAATAAAAGGGAGTATAACTCAAGTCCAAAATGAAGACGGTAGCTCGAGTTCTTCATTTATGATGGAGTTTGATGTGCAGCTAACCAAAGTAAATGAAATTGATACTGCTTGTGAAGATGGCTCAAGAGGTTTTGCATGCTATTCCCTGATGGAGATGCCAAAGTCTGCGATATTAGAATCAACAGCCTCAGCACTACAGGAAGAAAATGAGGAGCTTTACACAAAGTGGAAAGCGTCGGAGCAATACAATGCTTTGTTAGCTGAGTTGGGACAGTAGTTAAGAAGACTCCTGATTTAAAAAGGGGATGATATAATTCCCCAGTAAATCAAAAATGGGCTCTTTATACGACCGGCGCTGAGTAGCTGTGGTTAATGAATTAGTAATTACTACCACACTGTTTAGTTCCGGGATCATAAAAATGTATTGTCCTCCGAAGCCCCAGGCAAAAAATACATCTACTCCATTTACGGGTCGGTTCCACCACATATAGCCATAATCATATGGGTTGTAGTTGCTGCGGGTATAGCTTTTAAAAGAATCGGCCACCCATTGGTTCGATACAATCCGTTGACCTTCATAGGTGCCTCCGTTTAGCATCGTCTGACCAATTCTAAGCAAACCAGTGGGAGTGAGCGCTAAATTGTTCCCTCCCATATAATATCCTTGCGGATCACGATCCCAGCCGCCAACTCTGATGTCCAAAGGATCAAATAAATTAGCCTCTGCAAAAGCTTTCGTGCTCATCCCGGTAGCCTTGGTAAGGATAACGGAAAGCAGATGAGAAATGCCGGTGCTATAAACCATGGTTCCACCCGGTTCTTCTTGAAAAGGTTGGTCTAACTGAAATTCTGCCCAATTATCACTGATGACCCAGGCGCCATAGTTATAAAAACTGGTGGTTTCTAAACCCGACTGCATAGAGAGTAACTGCCGAACGGTAATCTTTTCTTTTTTGGGATTTGGGTTCTCTTCAAAATACTCGGGGAAATAATCACCGAGCGTTTCATCAATAGAAATTTTGTTTTGATCTATGGCAATCCCGACCAACAGGGAGGTGACACTTTTTGAAGCCGATTTGATATTATAGGGATGGCTGGCAGAAGCATTTCTGAAATACTCACCACCCAATAATTCTCCATTTTGTTGAATCAGTACGCTACGGAGAGAAGTAATAGATTCAGCTTGTTTAAATACTTCGTCTAAGCTTAAGGATTTTTCCGGTGTCTGTGCTTTGAGTGGTAAAGTCTGAATGATGAAAAGACTGAAAATCAGAAATATCTGTTTTAAAAAAGGAGTCATGCGTTAGTTTTGTATCGGAAAGTTACCGGGATTTTATCATCAAACGGGGAGCCGATGTGATAGAGTTCCCATTCCGAATCGTAATTCATAATTCGTTCTCTAAGAATGGTGATGAGATTTTCTGAACTGCTATTTTTGGAGTGCCAGTCAAAGGTTTCGACACGAAACTTCATATTTCGCTTTTCACCGTTGACGTGGACATCGAGGTTTACAACACTTTCTACATTTGGGACCGTAAATTGAACTCGTACATTATGCATAGCTTTTAGTCTTAAAATTAGCTCTTTAGTGAGGCGCCTCTACTCATAGTTCAAGAATAGTGCCATATTCACCTTTTACTCACCAAAAGACTTTCAGGACATATCCTATAATTGGATATGTCCGAAAGTGATACAATGACTGTGCATTTATGAACAGAAGCAGATTAGTCTTGTGCCTTGTTATACTGCTTATCCAGATATGGGATTCCATCCGTCATCCAGTCAGCAGCGGACATTTCTTTTACATAATGATCAAACCATTGCTTCATTCGAATCTGGAAATCAATTTGGTTGGCTTCTCTTCCAAGATGATGTCCTTCCCCGGGATAAGAAAGCAGAACTACTTCTTTATCTAGTCGTCGGGCAGCATTATACAACTCAAGTCCCTGCATCCAGTCAACAGCGCCGTCATCGGTGCCATGGAGAATCATAAACGGTGTTTCGATTTGAGGGACATAAAACATGGGATTCTCTCGCTGATATACATCACGATGACTCCATGGAGTAACATCTCGCCCCATTCTTACCTGTCCGATTTCCATAATTCCATGGTGATTCGTTCCTGTACGGCCATAGATATTATTATAAAAACTGGTCAGATTTGTAGGAGGGGCACCCGTAACAACAGTTGCAAACATGTCGGTTTGGGTAAGGATAAAAGAAGACTGATAACCTCCCCAGCTATGACCCTGTAGACCAATTCTTTCCGGGTCTGCATAGCCCAAGTCAATGACTTTTTGAGTAGCTGAAGTGATACAATCAAGTGAGCTGGTTCCCGGTCGCCCTTCCTGAAAAACATTGTCCGGCATTAAAACCATGTAGCCATTACTGGCATAGGTAGACATGTGAGGACGGTCATCATAAACAGGCATTGAGTACTGATTGTGGCGGTCCGACATCTTCTCGTAGAAATAGACAATCATCGGATACTGTTTGCCCGGTTCGTAGTTGGCGGGAAGCGTTAATGTACCCTGAAGCTTGATTCCACGACTATTTTCATAATCAACCAACACACGTTCTCCCCAGCCATACTCAGCTTGCTGCGGGTTAGCGTCCGTAACTTTTGTAAGCTTATTGAAGCTTGAATTTGTGGTATAATAATCGGGAAAATCTACAAATGTCTCTCGTGTTAGAACGACGCGATCAGAATCTCGGGCCTTTTCCCAATCATCGAAGAGAGCATCTTCATATAACAAAGCTTTAGGTGTATTGCCGATTTTGAGCTGATAGAATCCATTCTTTTTAGTCCATTCACCAAAAGCGGTAAGCAATAAGTCTTTTGAAGTATCAATGTACTCTTCGTCTTCATCGAGGGTTTCGTAGCGGAATGTTGTTTGTTGTTCCGTGCCTAAACCTCGGGTTATGTTAGTGGCTTTGGAACCATCGAGGGCAAGCATCCATAAATCATACTTATGATTCACGATGACATTCTTTCCATCTTTTGTCCAGCCGCCTACCCCATAGGTTGGGTTTTCATGGGGGTAAGGATGATCCATATCTATGAACTGCACCGGGGCAGAAGCAGAGAGGTTAGTGTTTTTATTTTGCTGAAGGTCATACACAAAAAGCACTGTATCCTTGGCGGTAATATTTTGATAGAGGTAATAACGGCCATCCGGCGAATATCCCAGCGTACGTTTTACTTCTTGGGCAAAGCGTGTTCGTTCTCCATTCTGAACATTTACGCGGTATAGGTCAGCCGGTGAAACTCCCCAGTTTACATCGTCGATATATGGGGTTTCATCCCGACCAATCATAAATTGATTGTGGTCGGAGGTATTTAGCTCCTTCATATCTTCATCCGTAAGTTGGGTAAAAGTAGAATTGTCCGGGTTGAAGGTTGCTACATACGTGAATCTGCGGTCGCGACCTGCTTGTTGTTCCTGAACCGTTTGAATGCGATCGTCTTTCCAGTGAAATACATCTACGTTCGCAACGGTGTCTTTGGCCATTTTCAACTTGGGCTCTTGCATGCGGATTCCTAAAAAAACGAGCTTACCATTTGTACTCCAGGACAGCCCACCGTTTTCACTGATCACCATTCCATCGGGGAAATTTTGTTTGGATTCAGGATCCAGAATTGTTTTCGTGATTTTAGAATCCAGCCCTCTGAATACCATTACCTTATTTTCGGAATGAAGCAAAGTATCGACCTTAATTCCTTTTAAAACGGCGAGCGCGGTTCCTTTTTTGTTCCAGTCTTTGCGATGCGCGTCATCATCATCCCAGCTTAAAGTTGAATAGGTTGTGGAATCTGTATCAAGGGTTGTAAGATTGCCTGAGGATAAGTTTTTGAGATAAACGCCATTCCCTGTGTTTTCACTGGCATCAACGAGGTAGGCAAGATGGGAGCTCTTTTTGTTGAACGCGAATTCAGAGACGTTACCAATATTGACAACGTTGCCATCCTGTAGGTTTCGGACAATCAGGTCACTTCCTTCGTGCTTACTCTTGTCATCTTCGGGTTTCTCACGATGTACGGCCCAATAGTTCCCATCCTCAGAAAAAGCCATGGAAGCCGCTCGTTCAATAGTGTGTTTTTCTCCGTTTCGGAGGTTCAGAAGCTGAGCCTGGTTATAAATTTTATCTCCTTTCTTACTCATCTTCTTCCGTGTTTCTTCATCGACGGTAAGGATATAGGCAACCCAATTATTGTCATCAGAAAATGTGGCGTTGTTACCTAACGGGATTTCGTACTGTGTTTGGTCATTATTGAGAGAGATCACATGAAGGGTGTCATCGCCACCATTTGGGCGAAGACCGTAAGCCATCCAGTTTCCATTATTAGATATTTCAGCATCGGTAATGTGAGACCAACGGTCGTAATCATCAACGTTAAGAACCTTGTTCTGAGCCCATACCGAAGAGCTTGTTAGCAGAGTTATAACTACAAATAAGGAAATAGATAGTGCTTTTTTCATAATGGATGGAGTTAAAGAAAGGTTGAGAGCGATATAACCCTAAAGAGGATTCATTATCAAGTTTACCGATGTTAAAACTTGTCAGCGAAGGGAGCAACTAATGGCCGTAGAAAAATCCCTTCAAAAGATCAGTCTCAGGAAGAGAGGATAATTTTTGATCCCCTTTCAGGAAATCGTTGATTTCAGAATATGCTCTTTCCAGCTTATCATATCTCTCCTTGTTTAGCAAAAACGGTAAAACTGTAGAGGCGCTCTTTACCTTGCCAAATCGTAATCCGATAATGTCCGGTTAAATCGCGGTCGGTTCTGACTTCGAGCAAATCATAATAGAATGAATGAATTTTGCGACCAGGTTCTATCTCGTTGGCAGCTTCTTTCTCTTTAATTCGATCGAGAATAGATGCAAGATTAATGTCGGGAGTTGTGGCTTCTTCTTTTGAAGATCCAAAGCCTCCAAACAGTTTTTTAAAGATGCTCATATTATAAGTATCTGGACTGGAGGCTTTGGATTAGTTGAAAAGTAAGTATCAGTTATTTAATAATCATAACTGGAGGAGAGCTGCCCTCTGCAAAAGTGCCATCTTTTTTAACTAAAACGGCATAAATAAACCTTCCGGTTGGGGCATCGCCTTTAATTTTGAGCTTAAGCTTTTTGCCGTCTTCAAGGCTCACATAATAGCCGCCACCCATAGATGTACCATCTTCTTTTGTAAAGTACACACTTAGTTCTTCTGGAAATTGGAACAATAGGTCTGAACCTTCTGCAGTCCATTCAATATCATCATTTTTGTCGGCTTCAATAGCAACAGGTCTGTTTTGCTCATTAACTACTAACCAGCTGCCATCAATGTTTTTCACTGAGTACTTTATCTTTTTCATTTGTGAAACGGACGCCGTACTTACAAGTGCAATTGCGATTAACGCAACCCATGTTATTATTTTATTCTTCATTTGTACCTCTTTTTTATGTCCCGGGATTGGGAAAATAAAGTACTTTAATAGCGATATTAATCCTAATCAGTTACCTGTAATTACTTATTAGCTCTTGAAATTGTTGGTCACTTACTAATTCAGACAATTCGGGCTGATTGAGGATGTTTTCAAGAGGGTAGTCTTGCTCCAAGGCTTTACCCATGAGCGTAATGGCTCTTTCTCTGTTACCTAGATTTTCATAGGCACTTGCAGCTCTAAAGGTGATTTCAGGTACTTCAGGTGCTAACCTTAGGGTTTTTTCAATGTAAAAAACGGCCTGAAGGGAATCCCCAATATCTGAGTAATATGATCCTAAGAGTGCGTTGATGTTAATGTCACTAGGATTCACCTCAAGTTGATTTTCAGCTACTTCTATAGCTTTGAGGTAGTTGGCTCTTTCTTCGCTCTCTTTGCCTAATAGTCCCTGTACGGAAGCTAAATTTCCCCAAATAGCATAATTATTAGGATTGATCTCTAAAGCTAAGGCATAATATTTTGCAGCTTCAGAATAGTTTGAGTCCAGATAATATACCGTGCCCAGATTGGAAGCGGCTGATTCTGTTGGTTCCATTTCAAGTGATTGAGTAAAATATTTTTTTGCCATTTCCCAGTTAGACAAATAATAATAGATTACGCCAATATTCGAATAACCATTAAAATTGTCGGGTGTTAGCTTTACAACCTGGTATAAAGGTTCAATGGATTTCTGATATTCTCCATTTTTCAGATAAAAGTTCCCAAGCCTTTTATAGCTCAACCAATAATCAGGTTTTACTGAAATAGCTTTTTTATAGGTTTCTTCTGCTTGTTCGTAAAGACCCTGATTATCATATGCTTCTGCTAACCCTCCGTATGCTACTTCATTACCCGGATCCACTTCAAGAATTGAAGTAAATACCTCTACAGCTTCATCATAATCACCGGTTCCAAGATCCAATAAGCCTAATGTTTGTTTGACCGGAATCAACTGGCTATTAATATCCATGGCTTTGTCGAGGAATAACCTTGCAGAGTCCACATAAGTCACGCCGCCTGATAGCTCATACCTTCGCCAAAAAGATTCTCCTAATGCAGCGTATGCCAACGCATAATTTGGATCCTCGGCTACAGCTTTTTTGAAGAGCATGATTGCGTTTTCAAGGTTATCGCTCTGTAAGTATTTATGCAGATAACCCAGTCCATTCAGGTAATAGGATGATGCTGCAGGGATGTCAGTAATTCCTTGTCTTAAAGTGCTTTTAATCTTTTCATCTGGCTGAATATCCAGCATTTCAATTAGCTTTAACACCGTTTCGGTCTGTAGGTTGAGTATGTTATCACCGGAAATATCAATTACGCTAGATTTCAGCTGCCTTAAATTTTTAGCGTCGATTAAATTGATGGTCAACCGTTTTCTATCGTTCAAATCCTGAAAGCTACCGGTAACAGCTAAATTCACTCCAAAAAGCTTATATGCCTCTTGAGGAGATTGGATATTATTACTGATAACTTCGCTAGAGGGTATAACCCATAATGCATCCTTGTAATTATCAATTTGTGATAATTTACTGGTCATGGTCTCAAGTATCCCATCCAGTAAAATACTATTTGGTGCTTCGTTGCTTACATTTTTAAAAGGTATAATCGCGAGTTTTTGAGTTCCTGATTCAAATGAAGCTGAAACTTGATTACCGGCATAAACCAAACCAATGATTACTGTTAATCCAATGAGTATAAAAACCGCAATTCTTTTTGGGGTAAAACTACTGGTTAAGGAAGGTTGGTTGTTAGATTTGGGAACGTGAGCATGGTCCTCAAAAACTCCAAGAATATCCTCAAAATTCTGATATCGTTCTTCGGGTTTTTTCTTGAGGCACTTGTTGATGATTTCTTCAATGTATTGTGGGATGTCTTTTGCACGTTCTTTTACCGGTGTCGGTTCTTCATCCAGAATCGAATAGGTGATTGCCTGCTCATAAGCGCCATCGAAGGGAAGTTCACCGGTGAATAGTTGATATAAAACTACACCGTAGGCCCATGCTTCAGAACGGATATCAGCATCTTTTCCTAGCACCAGTTCCGGAGCCATGTAAGTTGCAGTACCTGAATAATCTTTTGTATTAGTTTCTTTTGCTGTGGTGGAAAGCTGAGCCAAACCAAAGTCAAGAACTTTGACGCTGCCCTCAGCGGTAACCATGATGTTACCGGCTTTTATATCTTTGTGGATGATATCTTTTTTATGCGCTGCTCCTATACCGCGGGCGACCTTTAATGCGATATTTTCTTTTTCTTTAATAGAAGAATTCTTCTCAGCGATATACGTGCTGAGTTCGACCCCATCAACATACTGCATGGCTATGAAGCTCCCATGCTCTGAGTCTTCTATGGCATAAATTTGGGCAATGTTAGGATGACTCAGAGAGGCTGCAATTCGAGCCTCGTTTCTAAAGCGTTCAACTTCTGAATCATTAGAGATTATGCTTGAAGAAATGAACTTTAAAGCTACTTTTCTTTTTAGCTTAGTATCTTCCGCAAGATACACCATTCCCATACCGCCTTCGCCAAGTTTTTGCAAAACCTGGTAATGAAGAATTTGCTTTCCAATCATTGCCTTTTAAATAACTTAAATAAATATGCTGTAACAGATACTGCACCACTCTATTTTAATGTACATTAAATAATGTATTAATAGTTTACTATTACATGCTGGACCTAAAATTACTTCCTAGCCTGCTACTATGGACGAGTTTCAAAAGCTTACTGACGAGAATCAGAAATTAAAATTAGCCGTAAACGAGCTGTCAATATTGAATAATATTGCCTCATCTATAAGTTCTACTCAGTCTGTGGAAGTGATTATTGACATGATTGTCCTTAAGTGTATTAAACATTTACACGCCGAGGAAGGTACAGTCAGTCTATTGACTAAAGGGGATGAGGGTCAAAAATTTCATACAATGATCCGAAAGCAAGATCTTACCCAACAGAGAGTTCCGATCCACTTAGATCATCAGATAACGGGCTGGATGCTTCTTAAGCAGGAACCTCTCCTGAGCAATGATATATTAAATGACCCCCGTTTTACCCTCCCTGATGATACAGATCAGTCGATAAGGAATATGCTTTGTGTGCCACTGATTGCAAAAGGTGAGCTGATCGGGTATTTAGCCTTATTCAATAAAAAAAGTGGACAGGAGTTTGAGGATAAAGATCGGCGGCTTTTAGTCATTATTGCATCTCAATCGGCCCAGATCATCGAAAATTCTCGTTTATATGAGGAAGAAAAAGAGTATTTATTGTTGAAGGAGGAGATGAAGGTAGCGACACGAATCCAAAATAACTTGCTGCCTGATAGCAATCCCGAAATTCCCGGCTACGAAATAGCTGCATTGAATATACCTGCCAAAGAAGTTGGGGGTGATTACTACGATTTCATCAGTCTAAATAATGAAAACTTAGGCTTTTGTGTGGGCGACATTACCGGCAAAGGAATGCCTGCTGCATTACTTATGGCAAATCTACAGGCTTCATTGAGGAGTCAGGCCTTAATTAATCTGGAAACAAAGGAATGTGTTGAAAATATAAATAAGCTTCTTCACAGAAATACGGACTCAAGTAAATTTGCCACACTTTTTTATGGAGATCTGAATCCCAAAAATCATGAAATCAATTACTGCAATGCCGGGCATGACCAACCCTTGATTTTTCGGGGAAATAAGCTGCATTCGCAACTAGAAGCTACGGGAATGCTATTGGGTGTTTTAGAAGATGCGTCCTACCTGAGCGAAAGCATATCACTGCTCCTGGATGATGTGGTTGTGATATATACAGATGGAATCACGGAAGCAATGAATAGTGATTTTGAACAGTTTGGTATAGATCGAACAATAGAGGTTATTGAAAAATGTTCTTCTGAATCCGCCTCATCTATCCTTCAAAAAGTTCATGATGAGGTAAGGCTTCATTCCGATGGTTTTCAGCAAAGTGATGATATTACCATTATGGTAATTAAAAGAGTTGAATGAAGTAACGATTACAATTTGTTGTGAAAATAAGTCAGAATAGAAGTAAAACGGAGTATGGCAATGGCATTTTTAGCATCAGAAGATTTTATAGAAAATATAACAGGAATCATACATAAAGGAACACAGCAACATGATCAGCACTGTGATTTGACGGTTTCTGAAGTTCATCGGATTACAGGCGCGGGGTCTTTAGATTTCGGTGGGAGTGAATTTAGGCCTGCAACTATAGAAAAAATCACCCCAAAAAAACAAAAACCGGATGATGACTATGGATGGTGGGATCTTGGTAAAGGGCCGTATAAAATCATATTTAATGAGACTGTTGATGACCTCCCCGGGACAGGAATAATCTCACCGCATGACCATGCGAAACAATCTGGACTTATTTCCGATACTTTCTTGATTTCACCCAATGAAAATAAAGACAAGCTATCAATGAACGTTACGGTTTCGGAAGCAGGTTGCAATATCAAAGAAAATGCAAGAATTGCTTCGCTCCACGTTTTGAAAAAATAAGCTAAGCGGGTTCTTCGTAGGGATCCTCTCGTACCAATGCGCCATCTTTCAAATTGATAATGCGATTCCCATAAGCAGCCATTTTATCGGAGTGCGTGACTTGTATAATCGTAACGCCTTCATCATTCAGTTTCTTAAACATTCCCATGATTTGTTCACTTTGCTCGGAGTGAAGGTTCCCAGTGGGTTCATCCGCTAGCAACAATTTTGGGCTTCCGATGATAGCTCGGGCTACACCAACCACTTGTTGCTGTCCACCTGAAAGCTGAGGAGGGAAGAGATCTTTTTTAGCCACAATATTAAAGCGATCCAGGATATCGGCTACCATCGCTTTGCGCTGTTTGCCTTTCACCTTTCGGTAGAGAAGTGGCATTTCGATGTTTTCATAAACAGTAAGCTCATCAATCAGATGATAGGCTTGAAAGACGAAACCGATATGAGATTTATGATAATCAGACTTTCGTCTTTCACTTAAGTTATGAACCGGGTCACCAAGAAAATTATACTCACCCTCGGAGGCATCGTCCAGAAAACCTAAAATATTCAGCAGTGTTGACTTACCTGCACCACTGGGCCCCATGATGGTGACAAACTCCCCCTCGGCAATATCTAGGTCAATACCTTTAAGGATAAAAGTCCGCTGGAATCGTTTATCGATGTACTTGTCAATGTTTCTGAGTTGGATCATTTTCTAAGCTTTAAGCAAATCAGGCTTCAGCTTTCAGGCCGCCAAATCTGACGGCTGAAAGCTGAGAGCTGATAGCTATTATTTATTCACTTCTTAAACTTTCTACGGGGTTGGCCACAGCGGCTTTTATGGATTGCCAGCTTATGGTAGCGAGTGCAATTACCAAGGCCGTTAACCCTGCGAATATAAACAGCCCAGGCCCAAGTTCAATGCGGTAGGCAAATTCTGCCAGCCATTGGTTTAATACATACCATGCCACCGGAATGGCAATCAAAAAACCTATAAAAATGAGTTTTACAAAATCTTTGGATAGCAGGGTTACAATATTGGCAATGGTTGCACCCATCACTTTCCGAATACCGATTTCCTTGGTTCTTCTTTGAGCCGTTAATGCAGCCAATCCAAATAAACCGAAACAGGCTAAAGCGATAGCCATGAAGGATGAAAAGCTGATAATCTGCTTCCATCGCTGTTCTTCCATGTATTGAAGAGCGACCATCTCATCCAGGAAACTGTAGTTAAAGGGTTCTTTAGGGGCGATTTGATTCCATACTCCTGAAAGACTGGAAATGGTTTCACTCATAGAGCCGGAAGCCGTTTTTACAAGAATGGTTCAAGGGTAAGAATATTCGTTACTTTCTATATGCTGAAGTACTATGGGTTGGAGCTGCTGATATAATGGTCGAAAATGAAAATCATTAATAACCCCAATTATCTCTTTTCCGTGTATAGAAGACTCGCCCCAATCTGCTTTGTCCTCTATAACTCGTCCCACTGGGTTTTCCCAACCCAGTCTTTCGACAAATGTACTATTTACCAGGATTCCATTTTCAATATCAGAGGCACGATTGGAGGAGAAATTTCTTCCCTCCAATAATTCTATTTTCATGGTTTCAAGGTAGTGTTCATCCACCAATTCCAAGGTCATACCATTATCTACAGCATTTTCCAAGGTGGTTCCCGTTACCATAGTTCCCATGCCGATGCCATACTTAAATTGAATCATCATTGGGTCAAATCGGTAGCTACTGGCAATGGCAGATACTGTTTCAACGCCGGGCATACTTAGGGCTTCAATGCTTAGCCGGTTTGCAGTTCGGAAGGCCTTTTCGCTGTCATCCATACTCAATTCTACTGTGATAACATTTGAGGTTGAAAAACCAAGGTCTTTCTTTATTAAAAAATTAAGTTGATGGTTCATCGTAAACGTAGCAATCAGGAAAGCGATGGCAAGCGCAAATTGGGTACAGATCAAGCCTTTTACGAAAAGCGGAATACGTTCTGCAGTTCGTTGAGATGAAAATAGGAGAGAGGCTTTCTTTCGTGACATCTTAAGTGCGGGATATAAGCCCGTTATAACAGTAACCAATAAAATCATGGAAATAAGAGTGACCCAAAGCCCAGGATCGCCAAAAATATTGATCTCAAATGATTTTCCGGTTAGCTGTTGAAAAAAGGGAGAAGCTATTTCAGCCAGCATCATCCCAAAGATGAACCCTAAGGTGCACGTTAGTAATATTTCTCCAAAAATCTGGAAATTGATTTGCCGAGATTGGGCTCCGGCCGCCTTCCTGATACCCATCTCATGACCTCTGCGGTAAGCGCGGCTTAATGTAAGACTCATAAAATTCATACCGGCAATCGCCAATATGACTAAAGCAATGCCTCCTAAAATATTAGCATAGAGGGGGTTGCTATTTCCGGTGATATAAGAGGTGTATTCTTGGTTGAAATAAGCATCTTCAAAAACTTGCAGGCCCATTTTCTTGTTAAAGAGTTTTGCGTAATTACCATAATGATTAGTAAGAAATTCCGGGAATTTAGCCTCAAGAGATCTGGGATCTGTTTGTTCGTTTAGCGTCAGCCATGTTTCTCCAAAACCCACATACCAGTTTTCTTTATCCCTTGCGGCTCGTTCCTGATCTTTATTTCTGAAATAGTTTTCAAAGGGAATAATAACCTCAAATTTTATGCTTGAATTAGAGGGAATGGATTGGGCTACGGCAGAAATGGTAAGCGGATAAGGTTCATTATTAAGCCTGAATGTAAGTGTTTCACCTACTACATTTTTCTTACCAAAAAATCGTTGAGCAAAATCTTCGGTGACAACTGCCTTATCAGGGTTATTCAAGGCCAATTCAGGATGTCCATATATCAAGGGGAAAGTGAAAGTTTGGAAAAAGCCGGGCTCAGAAAATAACACCGGTTGCGAATGAAATTTACCGTCTCTTTCAAGGTGAACTTCTCCTCCTGAAATATTCATTACCCGCTCAATTTCCGGAAACGTGGAATCTAAAGCAGTCGCAAGCGGGTGGGGAGTGATAAGGCTTTTAGAAATATCACCAGAATTTGGGTTTGTATCTTGCTCAGTGATACGATAAATTTGATCCGCATTCTCATGGAAATTATCGTGCGACCATTCAAACCGCACATAAAAAACCAGTAGAATACAGCAAGCCAAACCAACCGCCAATCCCCCGATGCTAATAGCAGAGTCTATCTTATTCTTCCTGAGATTTCGAAACGCAATTTTGAGGTAGTTCTTAATCATTTTTTTTGCTTTCAGCGATCAGCCGTTAGCTTTCAGTCCGCCAAATCTGACGGCTGAGAGCTGACTGCTATTATTCATTCATTTTTTAAACTATCTACTGGATTAATCAGTGTTGCTTTAATGGATTGATAACTGACTGTAAACCATGCAACTCCAAGCGTAATTAAACCTGCAAGAAGGTAAATGCCAACACCTAATTCTATGCGATAGGCGAAATCCTGAAGCCATGCTTTCATTCCAAACCATGCAATGGGAGCGGCAATTATGAAAGCGATAGCGACGAGTTTCGTAAACTCTTTGTTTACCAATAGTACAATGTTTCCGGATGATGCACCTAAGACTTTACGGACTCCGATTTCTTTAGTTTTTCGGATAACCATCAGCGAAGCCAAGCCAAATAAACCAAGACACGCTATGATAATCGCAATGATAGAGCCCGTGGCAACAATGCGACTCAGTCTCTGTTCTTGTCGGTATTGTGAGTCTAAAGCTTGGTCCACAAAAGTATAGTTGAAGGGCGTTCCCGGTGCAATACTGCTAAAGACTTCCTGAATATCACCAACAGTTTTTTGGATGTTTGAAGTTGTGAGGTTCATAGATATCCTGGGGTCAAAAGAAGTACTTATGCTGAGGTTTTGGATGCCGGAAAAAAGAGGTTCAAAAGACATTGACATAGCCAGGGGCTCAACGGAAGTATGGAGTGATTCATAATGAAAGTTTTCTACCACCCCGATCACTTCATGATCCACAAATTCCGGTCCGGGTAAGCTTTCCCCAATAGGATTTTCCCATCCAAAATATTCTACCATAGCCTCATTGACTATAATTGCACGGCGCTGATCGCTGGTATTATCTTCGGAAAAATTTCTTCCTTGAACAATGTTAATGCCCAATGCAGGGATGAAGTCAGTGTCCACAATGTTGCCATGAAAGTTTCGAACCTGAGCCTGATCGTCAGTAAAACTAAGCTGGAACCAGCCACCGGCCTGAACCGGAGTAAATGATGAGGCTGTGATGGAGCCAACTTCGGGCGTTGCACCCAACTGACTTTCAAGTAACTGCTTATAACGACCGGCATTTTGAAATACCTCATCAGGATCATTTTGAGGAGTATTACTAATACCCGTATCAAACACTAAAACCTGATCTTTTTGGTAGCCCAGGTTTTTATTTTGAACGTAGTTCAGTTGTTGCTGAATGGTAATAGTACAGATAATCAAAGCTATTGATAGGGCAAACTGAAATACAACCATAAACTGCTGAAAACGTCCTTTGCCGGATGACATTCTTATTTTGCCCTTCAATACTTCAATGGGGCGAAACCCGGATAGAACGAGAGCGGGATAAATCCCTGCAAATAAACTCACGACAATGGCTGTAGCGATTAAGCTGAACAGCATACTTGGCGTATAACTGAGATTGAGAGCAGTGCTGGATAAATCGTTAAAGAAAGGGAGTAAGAATTCTGCAAAAGTAAGCCCGAACATAAAGGCAATAACCGTCATTACCAGTGCTTCACCCCAAAACTGAAACATGAGATGCTGACGAATAGCACCTATGGTTTTTCTAATCCCGACTTCTTTCGCCCGTGAGGTAGAACGGCTGATGGAAAGAGTCATGAAATTAACACAGGCAATTAGCAAAATGAGCAGGGCAATAGCACTGAGGATGTAAGAGTAAACCGGGTCACTCACGGAGGCGAGTCCACCGGCAAGTTCTGTATTCAGGTGAATATCAGTTATAGGCTGCAGGTGCAATGTGTATTGGGTTTCAGCATAGATTTCACTACCCAGTACGCTTTCCATCATAGAGGCGAATTTCTCATTCAGTTGGTCTGGGTCGGTTCCTTTATTCAGAGTGAGGTAAGTGCTTCCGTATATGTTAAACCAGCTCTGGCGGCCTTGTTCAGAGACGAGATTGTTGAGGTTTTCGTAAGGCATCAAAATATTATAGGATAGACTGGAATTTGAAGGAGTGTCTTCAATAATGCCGCTCACGGTGAACTCCTGATAAGTATCACCCATTCGAATAGACAAACCTTCTTGTATTGGGTCTTGATTTCCGAATAGTCGCTCAGCTGTAGATTCGGATAGTACGAGGGAAGAAGGGTTACTAAACACGGTAGAGATATCACCCTGAAGCAATTTGAAATCAAAAATTTGAAAGAAGTCATCGTTTACAACCAAGACTCCTTCGTTTTGGGCTTCCGGTTTTTCCGAAGTAGTCACTAAGTTGTTGAAGTTAAAGAGGTAGGTGATGTGCTCAACCTCGGGGATATTATCTTCCAGTGTAGGGCCAAGTATCACTGGAGTAGACGTGTTAGTGAGAACCCGTTGGTCAGGAGTTGTTTCTTGATACCATACGCGGTACGTGCGATCAGCATTTTCATGAAACTTATCATAGCTCCATTCATTCTGCACATACAACGCAATCAGAATACAGCAGGCAATACCTACAGCCAACCCAAATATATTGATTGAAGAGTAGACCTTGTTCTTAAACAGGTTCCGAAAGGCGATTTTGAGGTAGTTTTTGAGCATAGACTTATTCTTTGGCATTCTCGTCTATACTTAGCTATTCAACTATCATACCAAACCAACCAATACTTTTAAAAGGGATGATTAAAGTTGTTTTAGGCAATCAATCTGTTCACTATTCAACAGCAGGTGTACGGTTTTGAACAGTAACGGTTCACGTGTCAATGTGTTAAGGTGTTGATGTGTTTGCGAAACGTTAACACGTCAACACCTTAACACTTTATTCACTTTTTAAGCTTTGTACCGGATTCATAAGTGCAGCTTTAATGGATTGCCAGCTTACCGTCAGCCATGCAATGATCACAGCCAGTAAACCTGCACCGGCAAAAATCCACCAGCTAAGTCCGGCGTTGTATGCAAAATCAGAAAGCCAGGTATCCATCAACCACCAGGAAACGGGAATGGCAATAAAAATGGCAATAAGAACCAGCTTGGTGAAATCTTTGGTAAGATGAACGACCAGATTTTGAACGGTGGCTCCCAATACCTTTCGAACCCCAATTTCTTTAGCTCGCTGTTCTGCTGTGAAGGCTGATAAGCCAAATAAACCCAGACAGGAAATGATTACAGCAAAAAAGGAAAAATATTTTGCCAAATTTCCTATGCGCTGTTCACTTCGGTACAAAGCGGCGTATTGTTCATCCATAAATTCATAAGCGAATGGATAGGTCGGGTTGAATTCTTTGTATTTATCTTCGACTTGGGCCAAAGTTTCCTGAATATTATCCGATTCGATTCTAATATATGCAGAGGCTCCAAAATCATCTAAGCGAAAGAATAAAGGCTCTATATTATTTCGTAGGTTTTCAAAGTTGAAGTCTCTTACCAAGCCGATAATTTCTGTTTCTTCGCCCCAGAGGGTAATGAATTGACCTACAGGATTATCGAGTCCCATGACGTTAGCGGCTACTTCATTAATGAGAATTCGGGAAGTGTCGGCACCAAACTCTTCGGAGTGCGTGCGTCCAGCAATCACCTCAAAGCCCATAGTCTCGACAAGGCCATAATCGGTTGAAACATTTTCAAACAATATGTGGGTATCGGGAAGTTTACCGGGCCAGTCTAATCCGGAGGTGTTTGAATTTCGCCCGAGGAAAGAAGAGTTAGATCGGGAAGCATTTACAACACCGGGAATAGTCTTAACCTGTTCTTTAAAGGTGCCCCAGTTGTTGCGAACATCGCCCTCAACGGTAAATGTAATGAGGTTTTCTTTTTTATAACCCAGGCTTTTATTCTGTGTGTATTGAATTTGTTGGTACACCACAATGGTAGAAATAATCAGGATGACCGAAAGGGTGAATTGAAATACAACCAATCCTTTTCGGGCAAACGCCTCACTGCCTGAAATTTTAAGATTTCCTTTGAGTGTTTTAACAGCCTCAAAAGAAGAGAGATAGAATGCGGGATAACTTCCGGCTATAAATCCGGTAACGAGAGCTGTTCCTGAAAAGATCAATAGCAGCGTTGGATCTCCATATTGTACATCAATGGCTTTATTGGTGAGGTCATTAAATACCGGAAGGCTCAATTCAACGAAAAACACAGAAACAATCAGCGAGAAAAAAGTAATCATCATAGACTCGCCGAGAAATTGACCAATCAAGGAACCCTGACTGGCACCAATGGACTTTCGGATCCCAACTTCTTTTGCCCGCTTAGTTGCTTTAGCCGTGCTTAGGTTCATAAAGTTGATGCAGGCGATCAACAAGATGAAAATGGCAACAACGGTAAATAGACGAACATAGTCGATGCGGCCACCGGTTTGGACTCCATTTTCGAACTGACCATAGAGATATAAATCGGAAAAGGGGTACACGAAAAGTTCGACATTGGAATCATCTTCATCCTTCTGCTGTACAAAACCAGTAATTTTGCTATTTAAGGCATCTACATCAACACCGGGATAAAGTTTGGCGATGGTTCGGGGACCGTTATTCCCCCATGAAGTAGCCCAGTCATTATTGGCTAACCAGTCTTCAAAGGGGAGTACATAATCAAATTGGAAGCTGGAATTTTCAGGAAGCTTTTCAAAAACACCGGTTACCGTATGAATAGAGCTAGAATTCAGGGTAATAGATTCGCCAACAGCATTTTCGATTCCAAAGTACTTCATTGCAATCTCTTTTGATATTGCGACCGTTTTTGGACTGTTTATAAGTTCATCACGATTGCCATGAAGTAAGTTGATGTCAAGAATATGGAAGATATCGGGGCGGGCATAAAATCCGGTTTCTTTTAAAGATTTACTCTCTTTTGTGAACAAATACTCCACCGGCCAAGTGTAGGTTGAGGTGTACTGAAATTCAGGTACTTCTTCCTTGAGTGCAGGGGCAAGAATACCGGGGGTAGAAAGAGTGGTCATAATATCCGCAGAGTAAGACTGGTGCTCCATAACCTGATATATCTGGTCTGAATCCGTATGAAAACGGTCGTACTCAAGTTCATCAAGTACCCAAAGCAGAATCAGGATACTGCAAGCCATCCCAATAGACAGCCCGATAACATTAATTAGAAAAGAACTTTTGTGGCGTTTGAAACTCCGAAAAGCAGTTTTAAGATAATTTTTAAACATGGTCTAACCCGATTAAGTGTTGCGGGGGTTACACGTCTAAAATCTGTAATCGTTACAGAAAAAATTGTTTTTCCTTTGAGAATAGTCCTCTTACGTCCATAAAATATCCACTTTCAAAATGAGAATACTTGTTAGGGGAGCGTGACTAATAGACTTCGATATTTGAAATAATGGGAGCTGCTTTTGATTCAATAATTTTGACTCTGATCTTTTCAGCCTGAACGGGACCAATTTCCAGGATTCGTTTATACCCAATGGTGGTTTCAGCTGCAGCTTTATTCCAGCTCTTTCCATCCCAGATTTCTATTTCAAAAGCTTTAACGCGCTGGCCAAGCTCGATGTATTCCTGCAAAACGATATATTTGACTTTTTGGGGTGATCCAAGATCTAATTCTAAAGTTCCGGTATGAATGTCATCATCAGTAGCCCAATAAGTTTCCGGGTCGTTATCGGTTACATTACCCGGACTAAACCGACTGTCCGATCCTCTGAAAGTATTAGCGGTAACTTGGGCATTCACAGCCAGATTCTTATCAAACTCTTGGTCAAGTAAGGCTCTCCAATCTTTTAGTGCCTGCACATCATTTTCATGGAAAAGACCTCGTTGATCGGGAGGGATATTGAGTAGTAGGGTGGAGCCACGACCGACGGAAGTTAAGTAGGTGTCGAGTAACTCTTCCGGAGTTTTAACCAGTGAATCTTCTTTCTCATGATAAAACCAACCGGGGCGGATAGAAGTGTTTACTTCGGCCGGAATCCAATCGGTTCCGTTGATAGAACCGGTATTCAATAAGCCGCCAATTCCGGGTTTTCCGGCATAGATGGTGTCTGGGGTGATGGTATTCCAGTTGGTCTTGCCACCTACACCATTTTCATTTCCGGCCCATCTGAGGTCGGGCCCTGCATCACTGAAGAACAATACATCCGGCTGCATATCTGAAACGTGAGCAAGCGTTGTCGGCCAGTCATAGTAACGTTTTTTGTCAATGGTTCGGATTTCATTTGCACCTCCGTAATAGCCGTCACCGCCGTTGGCTCCATCAAACCACATTTCAAATACATCCCCATAATTAGTGAACAATTCAGTAAGCTGATTTCGATAGTAGGTGATGTATTCGGGCTGACCATATTCCGGATGATTGCGATCCCATGGAGAAAGGTAAATCCCGAATTTCAATCCATACTTTTCACAAGCATCCGACAGCTCCCGAACAATATCTCCGTTTCCGTTTTTATAAGGACTGCTTTCAATAGAATGATCAGAATATTTCGTTGGCCATAGTGAAAATCCATCGTGGTGTTTTACGGTAAGTATTACTCCCTTAAAGCCCGTTTCCTTCAAAACCCGAACCCATTGCTCGGTATCAAGTTGGGTAGGATTGAAGAGCTTCGGTGACTCATCCCCAAATCCCCATTCTTTATCGGTAAAAGTATTGATACTGAAATGGATAAAAGCGTTCAATTCCATTTCATGCCAAGCCATCTGATTCTCATCCGGAATCGGACCAACCGGGCTGGGAGGGGCGACTTGAGAAACGGCTTCAAAGAAACAGAAAAAGGCTATAAAAAAAGCTAGCGTTAGGTTTTTTGTGATGTCAGGATTTTTCATAATGATCTGTTTTAAACTAACAGGGCTTCAAAACCGCTTAAGTTCAGTTGATATAACTTAATTGTAAAACTATTCTGCGCACAATTTTTTACGATGATACTGAATAATTCCTGATTAATATCGTTTTCATTAAACAGAAAATTCATCAATACTTTGGAACTTAAAAGCTTTTCTACATTTATACTTCTCATAGTCATTTTTACAGTGACTATACAAAATGAGACCTCAGCTTTTCAAAACTCGCCTGCCACAAATAAGAAAGAATTTAGTGTAGCTGAGCTTACCATTAAAGAAGTGCATGCTGCTTTTAAAAAAGGCACCCTTACAGCTGAAGAACTGGTAACTGCTTACCTGAATCGAATTCAAAAATTTGACCAGCCAACAAGAATTAATGCAATTACCGTAGTTAATGCAAAGGCGTTGGAATCGGCCCGGCTTCTGGACGAGGAGTTTAAAGCTACTGGAGTATTACGACCTCTTCACGGAATCCCGGTAATTGTGAAAGAGAATATAAATGTGGCGGGTATGGAGACAACGGCAGGTTCTTTGGCATTGAAAGGATACATGCCTAAAGAAGACGCCCACATCGTGGCTCAGTTAAAAAAAGCCGGCGCAATTATACTTGCAAAGTCAAACATGGCGGAGTGGGGGATAAACTCGAATGTTACCATCAGCTCTTTGACAGGAGAGACTCTGAATCCATACAACACGGCCTATGCTACCGCAGGGTCAAGCGGAGGCACGGCTGCAGCTATCGCATCAAACTTTGGGATGGTTGGGATTGGAACGGATACGGGGGGATCTATTCGCGGACCCTCTTCTCATAATGCATTGGTTGGAGTTCGACCCTCTATGGGTTTGATAAGTAGAAAAGGGATGGTTCCCCTTAACCTCCGAAATGATGTGCCCGGTCCCATGACCAGAACGGTCGAAGATGCAGCTAAGGTGCTTGAGGTCATAAATGGTTACGATCCCAACGATCCACTTACCGAATATGGAAAAGGTAAAATCCCGGACAGCTATACTAAAAACTTAAAGCGCGGAGCATTATCGGGTGTAAGGATTGGAGTTTTTAGAAAGATTAGTGACTACGCCAGCCCTGAGATAGATACTTTGTTTGATCAGGCCGTTGAAGATTTGAGAAGAATGGGTGCTATCATCGTTGATCCTTTTGACGTTCCGGGCTTTGATGCACTTCGTCATGACCAGTGGTGTTCAGTTTTTCAGGATGATTTGAATGCTTTTCTAAGCGAGTTAGGAGAAGATGCTCCGGTTAAAAGCCTAAGGGAATTGATCGCCTCAGGGAAGTTCTCAAAATATATTGAAAGTGATCTGATCAACTACGAGAAATATATGAATCAGCAGGGCGAAACGGTGTGTGGAGGCCCCTTTTCCGATGCAAAAAGAATGGCCTTCCGGGATGCTATTGAAAGCAGCATGAATAGAAATAGAGTGGATGCAATCATCTATCCATCCTGGAATAAACCACCCGTGAAAGCAAGTACCTATCAAACGCTGGGAGATAATAATCATATTATAGCCCCACATACGGGACAACCGGCGATCACCGTTCCGATGGGGTTTTTAGGTGAAAATCTGCCGGCAGGGATCCAATTCCTCGGACGTATTTTCGAAGATCATAAAGTTTTGAGTTATGCTTACGCTTATGAAGCGGGCACGAAGCATAGAAAGTCTCCAAATTTACCACAGGCAGTTAATATGGCTGAGAAAAAACCGGTAAAGAAAAGTTGGACGGGATCTCCTACCGGTCATTAGACAGATCATAGAATCATGAGTTTAGGTGGTTAAGTGTTATAGTGCGAAAGTGTTTACGTGTTGATGTTCCCATCGTTAACACCTAAACACGTTCAGAACGTTAGCACGTAAAGTTATTCACTTCTTAAACTGTCTACGGGATTTGCGATGGCGGCTTTAATGGATTGCCAGCTTACCGTAAGCAAGGCAATAACCAAAGCAGCACCTCCGGCTAAAGCAAAAATGCCTGGACCAATTTCAATTTTATAGGCAAAATCCGCCAGCCATTGGTTCATGGCGTACCAGGAAATTGGGATGGCAATAGCGAATCCCAATATCACTAGTTTCACAAAATCTTTTGAGAGCAGCAGCACAATGTTGGCTATGGAAGCGCCTAGTACTTTTCTAATCCCAATTTCCTGAGTGCGTTTTGATGCTATAAAGGTCATCAAGCCAAAAAGTCCCAGACAGGCTATAACAATGGTGATGATGGCAAAGACAGTAAAAAGAGTTCCTAAACGCTGCTCTGACCGGTAGAGGTTTTCAAATGTGTCGTCCATAAAAGCATACTGCAGGGGGGAGGAGCCGGCTATTGCTTCCCATTCGTTTTGCATCCATTCCATTGTTCCTGAAATATTTGAAGCATTGAGTCGGGCAGAAATGTACTGTGGGTTTTCATCTCCCAGTGGGACCATGGCAGCCGGTCGGATTTCCTCCTCAAACGACTCGAAATGAAAATCCTTGACCACTCCAATGATCACAAACTGATCGAATTGTTGATTAATAGCATCCTCGGGCGACCAACCCATTTTTTCGACAACCACTTCATTTACGATGGCAAGTGTTTCTTCTGATCCTGAATCAGATTCCTTGAAATTTCTACCAGCGATCAATTCCATTTCCATGGTTTCAATAAATTGGGGACCTATGCTCATGTAACGAGTCGGCATGGGGATTTCTTTATCCTCAAAAGGATATAGATAATAAGTTGATCCGCCTTCTCCGGGGAGGTCGCCGGATGCCGATACTGCTTGTATATTGGAATGATTCGAGAGCTGTTCAAGAAATGCAGTTCCTATCTGCTGTGCTCCTGTTGATTCCAGAGAAATGTTTAGTACTTGTTCAGTATTTAAACCAAGGTTTTTATCCTGGAAATAAGCTAACTGGCGGTCTATGATAAGTGTACTTATAATTAGAATCATGCTGATTGAAAACTGGAAGACTACCAATCCCTTACGCAAGCCTTCGCTGGTAAGTGTTTTTCTGGTTCCCCTAAATATATCAGCAGGTTTAAATGATGAGAGAACTAGTGCAGGATAGATTCCGGAAATCATTCCTATCAGGAATACGGCGACCACAAACCCGCCTAAAAACAATGGAGTCCAAATGACTGACGAATAAAGCTGAAGCTCCATCAAGTCATTAACAAAGGGCAGAAGTAATTCTACAATACCAAGAGAGAGTATAGCAGAGGCGAATGTGAGGAGTAAGATTTCTCCGGAAAATTGCCAGAATAGATTTCCACGCTGTGCCCCGGCCGCTTTTCTGACCCCAACTTCCTTTAAACGAGTAGTAGCCCGGGCAGTACTAAGGTTGATATAATTCACACAGGCAATCAATAAAATGAATATCCCCACAATGCTGAACAGGTAGATATAATTAATACTGAAAATGCGCTCGGGAAGAAATTCCCACTTCAGGCCTGATTTCAAATGAATATCTGTTAAAGGCTGAAGGTAGAATTCAGCATTTTCTAAAGACGTTTTGCCTTTGAGTGTGCCCGGAATCTTATCTTCAACAGCAGTTGAAGATGCATTTTCATCAAGCAAAACATAGGTATAAAAGGAGCGAAGCCAGTTCCAATCCATCACAGATCTTCCTCCAAGAGAGTCAGGCATATTTACAACCATAGAGAAATTGATGTGTGATTGAGCGGGAGGGGTCTCTACAATTCCGGTAACGGTATACCTGTTTCTCTCATTAAAGACAATCTCCTGACCCATGGGGTTTTGGTCCCTAAAGTATTTTTGTGCTGCAGCCTTGGTCAGTACAACGTCTTTTTTATTTGAGAGTGCCGTTTGCGGATCTCCCTGCAAAAAGGGAAACGTAAAAATTTCAAATAAGGATGGGTCGGAGCGTATAATACCTTCATCGTAGAAGCTTTCGTTACCTACAGTAACTAAAGTTTTACTATACGGTGTAGCCCGTACAGCTGATTTTACTTCAGGGATTTCATTAACGAGAGTTTGAGCAAGTGCTCCTTCCATGTTTCCTGATCGCTGTACGTCTCCCGCAGGTCCCTTCTCAATGGAAGTTACACGATAGATGTGATCCGCCTTTTCATTAAATGAATCAAACCCAAGGTGAAATTGGAGGAAGATGAAAATAATGAGGCAAACCCCAATCCCTACACTAAGTCCTACAAGGTTTATAAAGGCATAACCTTTGTCTTTTCTTAAATTTCGGAAGGTTATTTTGAGGTAGCTTTTAAGCATGATGTAATGTGTGTTTAAGGGTGGCTGTGTTTATGTGTTCTTTATGTTTGACACTTTCACACGCTCTAGACGATAACTACCTTCCATTATCAACAAGCGTGCCAAGAAATGGAATGTGGCTTAAAACGAGAATGAAGTGGGGATGTTTCCCGAAAAATGCACGATATGTTACACCCGATGTCCGAATGTGAACAGTGTTTTCGTCTATACTTCAAAACGTCAACACATTAACACATTGAATTAGACATGAAAGCCTTCTTGCATATTCTCAGTCACCACGTGGCCATCGAATAGGTGGATGACACGTCGGGCATAATCGGCATCATGCGGAGAGTGAGTTACCATCACGATGGTAGTGCCGGCTTCATTGAGTTCAGCAAGAAGCTTCATCACTTCGTCACCGTGATCGGAATCGAGGTTACCAGTAGGCTCATCAGCGAGGATAAGTTTGGCGTTGGCTACAACAGCTCGGGCAATAGCTACACGCTGTTGCTGTCCACCTGAGAGTTGTTGAGGAAAGTGATTACGGCGGTGCATCATACTCATTCGTTCGAGAGCAGCTTCCACCTTTGTTTTTCGTTCTGCTGAATCAACACCGAGATAGAGCAGAGGCAATTCCACATTTTCGAAAACCGTGAGTTCGTCAATCAGATTAAAGCTCTGAAAAATGAAGCCAATATTCCCTTTTCGGAGCTGAGCTCGTTCCCGTTCTGAGTGGGTTGATATTTCATGGTCCAGGAAATGGTATTCGCCATCAGAAGGATTATCGAGCAGTCCCATAATATTCAGCAGGGTCGATTTCCCACAACCGGACGGCCCCATAATAGCTACAAATTCGCCTTCTTTTATTTCAAGATTCACGTTGCTTAACGCAGTCGTCTCCACATCTTCTGTGGTATATACTTTTTTAAGATTTTTAGTTTGGATCATGGTAGTGGTATTTAGGTTGGTGGTCTTTTTAAAATTTTTGTAAGGAATTTAGTTTTGGGTGCTCTTACTGTAAAGCTTTCAGCTCACAGACTTCAGCCGTCAGCTTAAATATTCAAGATAGACATAGGATAAAGTATGAGAGATTTCAGAAAACTTAAGGTTTGGCAAAAAAGCCATGAATTAACGTTGGCGGTTTATAAATCAACATCATCATTTCCAAAAGACGAACTGTATGGACTAAGGAGTCAAATGAGACGGTCAGTTTCTTCTATTCCAATAAATATTGCAGAAGGTTGTGGGCGTAACACGCAGTCCCAATTGGCCCATTTTTTAAATATAGGTTTGGGATCGGCTTCCGAACTTGAGTATCAATTGACCTTATCGAAAGATTTAGGATTTATAAACGACCAAATTTTCAAAGAACAAAACGAACAAGTAAAAGAAGTAAAACGCATGCTAACTTCACTTCACCAAAAAGTTAGTGCTGATAGCTGATGCCTGTCAGCTGAAAGCTATTCAAGTACTAAAACCTCATTATCTCCAAAGGTGTCGTAGCTGGATGTAATGACTTTTTGGCCTGGATTTAACCCGCCTAGGACTTCAAAATATTCGGGATTCTGGCGGCCTAATCTAATATCGTGACGGTAGGCCCTGCCTTCATCTTCATTCAGTAAGTACACCCAGTTTCCGCCGGTCGTCTGATAAAAACCACCTCGGGGGATTTGAACGGCACTAGCCGATTCCCCTAATTCTAATCTGATTCGTAAGGTTTGCCCACGACGTAACCCTTCCGGTGCATTATTCACAAACTCCATATCCACCTCAAACTGTCCGTTGTTAATAACAGGATAGATTTTGGTAATCACCAGCTCATGGTCTTGTCCGTCGAAAGTAAAAGAACCCTCAAGCCCTTGTACAATTCGGGAAAGGTGATATTCATCAATAGCGACCCGAACTTTGTATCCATCCAGAACATCAACCTGACCAATTCGCTCGCCGGATGAAATGGACTGCCCCTGATTTAATTCGATGGTGCTTAGCTGACCCGCAATTGGAGCCGTCACAGCGAGATTATCCAGAATTTGCTGAACAGCATTCAGGTTTTGGAACATACGGTCTTCCGAATTGTTGAGCTGCCTCAGCTGAGTTATAGTCTGGACCGAATCTTTTTTGTAAGATTCATAAGTGAGTTCATATCGCTTTCTCTGATATTCGTAATTTTCTCTCGTTGTCTGAAACTCCTCTTCTGAAATCAGATCTCGATCAACAAGCTTTTGTTGGCGCTCAAATTGAGACTTCAGAATCTCTTTCTGAGACTCCGCATTGGCAAGCTGCTCCTGAAGTCGTAAGGTATTCTGTTCCAGATTCAGGCGGGAATTTCGGACGTTATTAATTTGATCATATAAACCCGATGTTTGCTGCAACACCTGAAGCTGAAGGCTTGAGTTGGTAAGTGTCAGAATGGTATCACCTTCTTCAACCATGGTGCCGGACTCTAGGAAGACTTCCTGCACAACACCGCCTTCAATGGCATCAAGGAAAATAGTTTGTATAGGTTGAACGGCTCCGGTAACCTGAATGAATTCCTGAAAGGTATCTTCCTGTACCGTTGAAATCGTGATTTTATCCCGTTCCACATTCAGCGTTGATCGTACATCCATAAACCAAAACGCGTAAACAGTAAGTCCGATGAAAGCGGCTCCGCCAACTATCATTAAGATGCGTTTAAGCGTCCACGTTTTCTTTTCTATTTTTCGATCCATTCCCATCCGTAAATGTCCTGCTCTATTTTTTTTGAATTACTTTATAAGCATTAGTTCAAGATACGTGCCAAACTAAGCTAACATATCTAAAAAGTGAATTAGACGTGATTCTTTCGAGATTAATGTTCACATTCCAACATTGAATGTTCGATATCGGACACTAATTTCATAAGTTTCACACATTAGACTACTTCAAAAGAACAATGTTACAAACGGTATGATATTGGCATGTAGCAAAGTGTAATGCGCATAGTGCTTAGCGTTCTTTTTAGTATTTAAATTTAAAGTGCAAAATGGCAAAGTTTAGATTTCAAGACTTAGAGATATGGCAGATGGCAATCGATATCGCCGAGGAGTTATTTGAAATAGCTGATGAACTTGAACAAATGAAGTTATTCAGGTTTGCAGATCAACTTAGAGGCTCAGGACTTAGTATGTCGAATAATATTGCTGAGGGATCCGGGTCAGGATTTTCAAAAGTATTTAAACGATATCTGGATTATGCGAGAAGCTCCGCTTTTGAAAACGCTAATGTAGTAGTTGTTCTACAAAGGCGAGGCATAATTTCAACTGAGAAATGCGAAGAGTTACTTGACAAGCTTGATCACCTAAGCCGAAAAATCACAAATTTTAAGAAAACGTTATGAGACCTTTGCGCAGCACGCTCTGCGCTAAGCGCTTAAAAAATGAAGAAAACCGGCCGAATTTTAGTTGTTGATGACGACACTGATGTATTGAATGCAGCCCGCCTGTATTTGAAACAGCATGTGGAGAAAGTAGATGTGGAGAGTAATCCCAAGCTCATTCCAACATTGATGAAGGAATACGATTACGATGCAATTCTTTTGGATATGAATTTCCACGAAGATGTAAGCAGTGGGGAGGAAGGCTTTCACTGGCTTCAAAAGATTTTGGAAATGGATCCCGCTATGGCTGTGGTTTTAATTACCGCATACGGCGATGTTGAGAAGGCAGTACAAGCCGTTAAAACCGGAGCATCTGATTTTGTACTGAAGCCGTGGCAGAACGAAAAATTACTGGCTACTGTCACCTCAGCTATGAATCTGAGTCAGTCTAAGAGAGACTCTCAAAAACTCCGTACTCAAAATGCTGCTCTTAAGGCTGATATGGAGCAGCCGTATCAAAATATCATCGGGAAAAGCCGGGCCATGGAGGAGGTTTTTCAAACCATTGAGAAAGTAGCTAAGACGGATGCCAACGTTTTGATTACAGGCGAAAATGGAACCGGAAAGGAATTGGTAGCCCGGGCCTTGCACCGTCGCTCAAACCGAAGTGAAAATGCTTTCATCACGGTAGATATGGGAGCCTTGCCGGAGACTTTATTTGAAAGCGAACTCTTTGGTCACGAGAAAGGAGCCTTTACCGATGCCAAAGAATCACGGGCAGGAAGATTCGAGATTGCTACAGGAGGGACTCTATTTCTGGATGAAATTGGGAATCTGCCGGTACAGCTTCAACCCAAACTGTTGTCCGCTTTACAAACACACGAAATTCGAAGAATAGGCTCCAATAAAACCACCAAAATTGATATCCGCCTGATTTGTGCAACGAATGTTACTTTAGGTGAAATGGTGGCTAAACAAGAATTCCGGCAGGATTTGTTATACCGGATCAACACCATAGAGATCAAACTGCCTCCACTGCGGGAAAGAGCGGAAGATATTCCACTTTTGGCCGAACACTTCCTCAAACAATATCGGACCAAATACAAAAAGGGGATCGCCGGAATTATGGATCAGGCTATCGATCACCTCAAAGAATATCACTGGCCTGGAAATATCCGGGAGTTGGAGCATGCGGTTGAACGCGCCGTTATTATGACGGATGAGAAGCAACTTCAAAAAGGGGATTTTTTGCTAACTTCGGTATCAGGAAAAGATCACCAGTTGCCGGTTGCCGGTTTAAATCTGGAAGAAGTAGAAAAGACGGTAATTCGAAAAGCGATGGAAAAACACAGCGGAAATATCTCTCACGCTGCGGATGAGCTGGGTTTGACTCGGGCATCTCTTTATCGACGGCTGGAGAAGTATGGACTGTAGCTTTCAGGCTTCAGCTCTCAGCTTTCAGTTTGTTAACATGTATAAACTGAAAGCTGAAGCCTAACAGCTGACAGCGAAAAATGAAAGAAAAATGATCAAAAGCTTTAGACTTGGAATTATAATCCGAATACTTATGCTGGCTGCATCACTGCTACTGGTGATGTATCTCGTGCTTGAAACGGAGTACTACGTCAGCATGGCTATTTTAAGCCTGATTATTGTTGGGCAGATTATCGCTTTGATTACTTATCTGGAACGGACCAATATTTTACTCACCCGTTTTTTGGAAGCTATTCGCTATTCTGATTTTACCGGCACTTTTCGGAATCATGGCCTGGGAAGTAATTTTGATCAACTGAATGCCGCATTCAGTGATGTGATCGATAAGTTTAAAGATGAGCGAGGCAAGAAAGAGGAAAGCATTCGGTATCTGGAAACGGTTGTACAGCATATTGGAATAGGCCTTGTTTGTTTTAATGGTCAGGGTGAAGTTGTGCTGTTAAATACCGCGGCTAAGCGTTTGTTTAAAGTAGCAACACTTAGAACACTCGATTCCCTGAAGTCTATTTCAGAAACCCTTTACAAAACAGTAAAACAGCAAAAGGGAGGTAACCGAAGCCTGATTCGGGTATCCATTCAAAACGAGACCCTGCAACTTGCGATGTATGCTACGGAGTTTAGGATGAGAGATGAAGCTTTTAAGCTGGTTTCTTTTCAGAATATCCATACAGAACTTGAAGAAAAAGAAATGGAAGCTTGGCAGAACTTGACTCAGGTTCTTGCGCATGAAATTATGAATTCAATCACGCCGATTTCATCACTTTCCGGCACGGTAAAGATGTTGCTCGAGGAAAATTCCGTGACCAGGGAAAATCATGTGGAACTGAATACTGAAACGGTCGAAGACGTAACTGATGCACTCACCACCATCAGCAAGAGAAGTCAGGGACTGATGCGGTTTGTGAATTCCTATCGTGATTTCACCCAAATTCCGGAACCCAGCTACGAACTCTTCAAAGTAAAAGAAGCGCTGCAGCGTACTGCAAGCCTGATGAGAACCGAAGCGTCCAAAGACGACATTGAAATTATTGTAGAAGTTGATCCGGAGAGCCTGGAGCTAACGGCCGATCCCCATCTTGTAGAGCAAATTCTGATCAATATTGTCAAAAATGCGATTCGGGTATTATCGGATCAGGATGATGCGAAAATCTGGATGCGGGGCGGGATTGAAGAATCCGGGAAAGTGAGTATTCAAATTCAGGATAATGGCCCCGGCGTGAAAAAAGCGATGAAAGAAAAAATATTTATTCCGTTTTATACGGTAGGCACGAATGGCAAGACGAAGGGTTCCGGTATTGGACTGAGCCTTTCCCGCCAAATTATGCGCCTGCACGGCGGGAGTTTAATTTTGACTACTGAAGCCGGCAAAGGTTCGACGTTTACGATGCGGTTTTAGAAAGATGTTTTTATCAAGATATAGTTCAAGCGTCCGCTTGGACGGTTGTGGAAAAAATTTGTGCGTTCCGCTGGGAAGGGGCAACCGCTACGAGATGACATTCACCGTTTTTTTTTAAATCTCCCCATGTAGATACTTCAACCTCAGCGGTTCATCAAACTTCTCAATGGCATATCGAAGCATAGTTCGGGGCATGTTGTGATAGAATTTTTTCAGGAACTCTTCTTCGGTTTCTAAATCCCGATTTCCAATTTCACGAAGCATCCAGCCGACGGCCTTTTGAATGAGGTCATGATCGTCATGGACTAATATTTCGGCGATGTTCAATGGATCACTGAAATCTTCCTGTTTAATGAAATGATAACAGGTGATCATGGCAATACGCTTTTTCCAGAGGTCGCCCGAATGGGCAAAGTCGTAGAGAAGGTCCCTCTCTTTGTCTTGCAGAAACCGGCCTAAGATCTGATGACAAGAACTGTCAACTAAATCCCAGTTATTAATGGCGGGAAGGTTATTGAGGTAGAGCCGAGTCATTTCTTCCAGCTCATCAAGACCACCTTTTTCAACTTTGTAGGTCATCAGCATTACGGCCGTTAGTCGAACTTCGTGAAATTCATTTTGGAGTAATTTCTCTATTTCTGCAACAGGCAGATTACGATACTTCTTAGCTACTTTTCTTTGATCCGGGACTTTGATTCCGAGGAACTCATCGCCTTCCCCATATTCCCCCGGACCAGCTTTGAAAAACTTATAGGAATGCTTGGCTTTCTCGGGGTTTTTAAATAGAAATAATTTGTCTAAGATACTTTTATGTGTATGCATAACATTTTTTTGTAACAAATGATGATTCATTTACTCATATATGTATACGGGGTAAAATTACCATTAAACATCAATAAAATATACTTGTCATGAGATATCCTAAATCTATATTACTTACAGTAGTTCTAAGCATTTTAACCTACCAGCTCGTTTTAGGGTAAGCCCAAGAGGAGGCAAGCACTAATTTATTCAATTCACATTTTAATATTGAAAGCTTGCAGCAAAGCGAAAGGATTATGCTTGATAAAGCAGAAAGAAATAAGAAAACCCAAAACATAAAGATAGTATCTTTCTCAGAAGCTTTTTACTTAAGAAAAGATCTTTCCATTTCTTTGGATTTGTTAACTGAAGAACTTTTGCCGAAGAAAAGTTTTGGGGGAGAAGAATTGTGGATCAAGGTTACAGATTTGGTTCCAATAAATGATACAGAGCTTCGTCTTAATGGAGACATTATTAAAGACAAGGAAGAGATGGTCGGAGAAATTTATCTTGTTGTCAACAATGAGAATGAAGTTATAGGTGGAATTGATATTGGTAACCATACATGGGATATAAGACCATTAGGGAAAAATGGAAAATCTACTAAACATATGCTTCGAAAGGTTAAGGATATATCTTTAGAATTTGTCAGCCAAGATCCAACTAAAGAAGTAAAAGAAAAAGCAAAAATAAATCCTGTTGACATGCCGGAAATTGTTTCTGAAAATTCTGCACCCCGATGTATGCCGATTCACCAAAAGGTATTATTTGTATATACTTCAGCGGCAAATAATGCCGTTGCAAACATAGAAGCAGAAATTACAGCTGCTGTTGCTGCAACAAATACAGCATACGATAAAAGTAAAATCGATGATTTATTTATGATCAAAGCACATACACAACAAGTCAATTTTGGTGAAACCGATGACATAGTTGATGATCTTGACCGTCTCATTAATGATGCCACAATTCAAACTCTTCGAAATCAACATGATGCAGATGTTGTAGTATTATTGGTTGATGCTGACTATATAGTAAACGGGCAATCTGTAGTAGGTTTAGCAGGTGATGAATTGTTCCCGGCGGAAGATGAAGCATATGCTATAGTAGAAGCTGAGTATGCCGAGTCTCCAACCTATACCGTAGCACATGAAGTAGCTCATTTACAGGGATCTTCACACCACCCGTTGGAAGGACCGTTTAATCCAAAATTCAGCAATGGCTATGGGCATCGCTTTAGTTATTTTGGATGGGGGTGTCCGATTTTTCAATGGGGAACCTGTTACCGGGCTACTATTATGGCTAACCCTGATGCTTCAAATAACAATAATGACTATAAAACAATCAAAAGATTTTCCAATCCGAGTTCCTCTTTCAATGGTGAGCCAACGGGAACTGGTACACGCAATAATTTTAACCCTATAACATCTACCATGCAGGATATCTCTGACTATCGGGATGCTAATGAGCTACGTGCTGATATTGGTATTTCTTATTTCCCTAATGATGAATATACTTTTTCGGCGGACCCTTGTGGCGGTGCAGGTAGTTTTTCTTATAAATGGAAGGTAACCCAAACCCCGTTACAGGGCTATGGAAGTGTGGTCTCTACAAGTTCCAGTTATAATGTAACTTTTAATAATTCCGGAGATTGGTTTATACGGTTAGAAGTAAATAGTTCGACCGGGCAACAAGCGTTTGGATATGCGAGGGTATATGTGGCACCTTCCGGAGGTGGTTGTGGACCTTCTGATCCTTGCTTTAATGAGGTGGAAGATCCGGGTTTGGATGAGAGTCCACAAGAATTTAAATTACTGCCAGCGTATCCAAATCCTTTTAATCCAACAACAAAGATCTCCTACCAGTTGCCTACAAAAAAAGAAACGGTTCTTTCAGTTTACGATATGGGAGGTCGGTTTATACAGGAATTATACCGTGGCGTTAAACCAGCCGGTGAACATAGCGTTACCTTTGATGCCTCTGCATTATCAAGTGGCATGTATTTGGTGAAAATACAGGCAGGTGATGCCATACAAACGCAGAAAATAACTTTAGTGAAATAATAGATCGTTAACAGAGAGGAAATATGAAAGTACAGATTTTAGCATTGTGCGTAGGTGCACTTAGTTTAAGTACCATTTTAAGCTGTGACCTAAGCACTGCCAATAAAGAAAAAGAACCTGAAATCGAAGGTTTTTTCCGCGCTGAATTGAACGGGAAAGAATGGGATGAAAAGTATACGAATGCATCTGTTTTAGATCTCAATGGAAACTGTTGGTTAAATTTATTTTCAGATTCACATAAAGAAGAAGTATTTCCGCCAGATAGTCGTATTAGTCTTACGAGTAACTATGTTGATGGACAAAATCAGTATAATATATTACGACAAGAAGAGGAGAATGGCCGGACAACAGGTGCGAGGCTAAGCGAAAGAGACTGGGACGCCGGGTATGCGAAATACGAACCTATACAAGAATCTGAGAATCATCTTACAATTTTTGTAGAAAAAGATGAAGAGGGGCGAAATATTATAAGTGGAAGTTTTTCGGCAACCCTGGTTGTTCTGGAGAAGTATACAGATCCCCGCTACCTGCCCTACCGGAAATACGCCGACACAGTCCGTATCCGAAACGGAGAGTTTGAGACCGTTTTGAAAGTGCGCAAAGATGTACGAGATACAAAAAACGTATGTGGCTGGCTCATTGATGATAGCGAAGAATAGCGTGCCTTAACTTTCTCCATATTCTCTTTCATTACTCCCTCTATATAAAAAAGACCTCTCAATTAAGGAGGTCTTTTTAAAATTAGCAAGATCTGTTTTCTGGCTCCGACGCAGAGCGTCAGGAGCCAGATTTACCAGGTTATATTATGCACCTACAAACCTATGCTTACAACCCTCGTGCCGATCGCTCTGCGTCGGCACGATTATCTTAGTGGCTTCCAAAGCACGTACACTGCAATCCGGCAGCTTCAAGCGTGATGGCATGCCAGTCGAATTCATCGCTGTAGCCTTCACGTTCCCACCAGAATGGAAGTCGCTCGTTCATTTGGTTACCCACTTCGTTCATCGTAGCGGCATCAAATAAGCGGCCATTTACCATGGTGTGTGTTAAGGAATTGGTGTTCTGAATATCGTCGAGTGGATTCTTGTCAAGCAAGACAAGATCAGCCAATTTTCCTTCCTCAAGAGAACCGATAGCATGATCCATTCCAAGGTAATGCGCTCCGTTGATGGTAGCTACCCGCAAGGCTTCCATGTTAGTCATTCCTCCTTGCTCAAACATCCAAAGTTCCCAATGTGCTCCGAGGCCTTGCAGTTGCCCATGAGCACCAAGATTTACTTTCACACCGGCATCGGCCAGCATCTTGTCAGATTCTGCGGTCAGGATATGTCCGTTTACATATTCTTCGTCAGGAATCATTTCGCGGTGACGGGATCTCGGGTCAATAACTCCACGTGGGGTGAAAGTCAGTAGTCGCTCATTCTCCCAAACATTGGTTTTTTGATACCAGTAATACTCACCGCTTTTACTTCCATAATTAACCACATGCGTAGGTGTATATCCGGTTTCGCTGGCTGCCCAAAGATTGACTACATCTTTATAAAGAGGAGCAACGGGAATGTTGTGCTCAATACCGGTGTGTCCATCCAGGATCATGCTCATGTTGTGGGTGAAGGTTGAACCACCTTCCGGCATTACCATCATTTCCAGCTCTTGAGCGGCTTTAATGACTTGCTGTCTCTGATTTCTTCTGGGTTGATTATAACTCTTCACAGAAAAGGCACCCCAGGCTTTAGTTCGGTTCAGTGCAAAAAGAGCATCTTCATAACTGTTAATTTCAGCTTTGATGGAGCCATCGGCACCGTATAGAATTACGCCTGTCGAGAATATTCTCGGGCCAACCATGTTACCGGCTTTGACTGCTTCGGAATGTGAGAAAATCATTTCTGAATTTGACGAAGGATCGTGAACGGTCGTCACACCATAAGCCAAATTTGCAAAGTACTCCCATTGTTGCTGTGGACTTACACCCAGGCGGAAATTTCCAATATGGGCGTGTACGTCAACAATACCCGGCATAATGGTCTTTCCGGATGCATCAATCACTTTCGCATTGGCCGGAACTTCAACATTTGCTCCAAGAGCTACGATTCGGTTGCCTTCTACTACAACAGTTCCGTTTTCAATAACCTCACTATCATCATTCATCGTGATGATGCGGGCATTGGTGAAAGCAATAGTGCCTTCAGGAACATAGGAATCTAATTCCAGGCCAAGATTGATACCTTCGGTTGGAGGCTCGGGCAGTGAGTCAGGAGCACCGGCTACAAACTCAAAAGAATCCTTTAGATCTACCGTGAAATATTCTTCGCCCAGCGTCCAGTGCAGCTTATTGCTATTGGCTGACCAATGCATGTGGTAGCCTGCCTCAGAAGAAACCTGCTTGACCGGAATCGACTTTGTATTCGGACTCAGCTCTACGGTCTTTCCTGTTTTTGGAATAGGAGCGATATACACTTTGTGAAGGTTTGAGAAAGCCATCCATTCGCCATCAGGGCTGGGAACAAATTCATGGCCATAGCTGGAGGTGAAATGTGTCTCTTCGTCTTCTCCACGCAGGTTTACGCTGTTATATGATTTATTGATAGCACCAAAAATGTAGCCGCCACTTTGGTAAAAGATGCGGTCTCCATTTGGGCTGAAGCGAGGGAAAGCACCTCCATCAGTAACCATGGTTTCAGCACCACCTTCAGCCGGAATAGTGTAGATGCCGGGATTTAGCGTATGAACAAATCCCTGCTGACCATTTCCACTTTCCTTACGAAATACGATGGTTTTTCCATCCGGGGAGAAAGATGGTTCTCTGTAAATTCCTTTTTCAGTTGTTACTTTTTTAGGGGAGGAAGCATTTCCGCGACGGTTAAAAGTAACCACGTTTATGGCGCCTAAATTTTCATCACTCCATGATACATAAGCCAGTGAATTCCCATCAGGGGAGAAGTTGGGCTCGAACTCGAAGTCTGAACCATCGGTAAGTCGTTCTGGGGTTCCATTTGGTAATTCCTTGGTCCACAGATATCCGGCTGCACTCCAAACTACGCGGTTACCATCAGGGGATGTGCGAAGCTGACGTACAGCTTTTACCGTGAATTTATCAGCTCCAATATCTTGCTTAAAGCGCACCGCCTCTACAATCTCATGAGAAGATTCAGCCTCAAAAGGAATGACTTCGGATTCGCCGGTTTGGGTATCAATACTGTTGATTTTTCCATTCGCCCAAATAATGATGTGCCGGTTGTCAGGCATCCAGTTGTAATTCGCATTAGGTCCAAAAATAGCCCATGCTTCCTGCATGTCTTTACTTAAATTATCATAAACCGGAGTTTCGAGGCCGGATTTTAAATCTCTGATGTAGAGTACAGACTTGGTTCTCACTCTGCGCACAAATGCGAGTTTTTCTCCGTTCGGTGAAATCTGAGGTCGGATTGCTCCGCCATTACCACCGGTCACCGTTTCAATGTCTCCATCTTCACGGTCATATCTTTTGATAGCATAAATCTGGCTATTCGGATCTTTGTTGTATTGAAAATATCCACCGGGATAAACAGCTTCACTGTAATACACATATCGTCCATCAGGAGAAACCCACGGTTCGCCAAGATCTTGCTGATCGTTAGGTTTTTCTACTAACTGAATGCCGCTACCGCCCGATTTGTGATACATCCAAAGCTCGCCGGCTCCCAAAGAACGGGTAGAAGAAAAGTGTTTCTTGGCGATGATGTATTCTCCATCAGGGGTCCAAACTGCGTTATTCAAAAGCCTAAAACTTTCGTCAGTAACCTGATGAGCATTATCGCCGTCCATATCCATCACCCAAATGTTATCTCCGCCACCGGCATCGCTGGTAAAAGAAATTTGTGAGCCATCGGGGCTGAAACGAGGTTGTATTTCGTAAGCATGTCCGCCTCTGAGCAGGGTGGCTTCACCACCGTTTACGGGAATGATGAAAATATCACCAAGCAAATCAAAAACGATGTGATTTCCATCGGGGCTTACATCTAGGTTCATCCACGTGCCCTCATCGGTCGTGAAAGAGACCGGGGTTGTTTCACCTAAAGGTGGGTTCGTGACATCCCATTCATCCTGGGCATGTACTGATGAAAAGAGAAAGAGTATAGAAAAAAGAGTAGCTAAGTATTTCATAAAGTGTTTTAAGCATAGATTGGTTGCTCCGATTATACCAAAATAATGAGTCAAAATTGTGTTTAGGTTTTTAAAACTGTTTTATTTTCTTATTCATATCTAATTTAGAAGGTGGAATTAAATTTCTCATATTAGGCTGGTTTCAGCATTAATAAACATGCGAGTTTGAAGAAAATAGTACTAACAGGAGTATTAGGACTTATTTTGTGCACAGCAAATGCACAGATATATAATGTTAAGACCTATTCAGTTAACGATGGATTAAAGTCTAGTCAGGTGTATGATGTGCACCTTGACGACAAAGGTTTGGTATGGTTTGCTACCGCATACGGTTTAGCAAAGTTTGATGGTTTTGAATTTGAAACCTATGGTCTGCAGCATGGTTTGAGAGATGAGCTTATCTACGATATATTTGAAGACTCTAAAAGCCAATTTTGGGTTTCAACTGAGACAGGGGGTGTAGGTTTTTTGCGTGGTGATACGGTAGTCTATGCCCCGGAATATGCAGTATTAGACACGATGTTAGTAAACTACATTAGCGAATCTCCTAATGGTGAAATGTGGTTTGCGACAGATGCTCATGGGGTGCAAATTTGGGATGGTTCAGCTTTTAAAAGTTTAGATATGGAGAAGGGTCTCCCCAGTAATCAAATTTGGGACCTTCAATTTTTAAGAGATGATGAGGTATGGATAGCAACAATGAATGGTGTGGCTGTTTATAAGGAAGGCGAAGGAATCATTAAAACGTGGACGGAAGAAAAAGATGGGTTGAGCGGCTTTGCTGCCTATCAGGTTTTTGAGGCCTCTGATAAAACCATATGGGTGCCTACCAATTCCGGTATCACCTTAATCACTCCCGAAAACGAACTCAGCACTATCAAGGAGATAAACGGTGAACCTCTGTCCTACGTCTACAACATTACTGAAGATGATGATGGGGTAATCTGGATTGGTACCGAGAGGGATGGATTATACTGGTATGATGAAGGTGAATATACTCATATCACAAAAAAGAACGGATTGAGCAGTAACTACATTTATCGCCTCATTAAAGCTAATGATGGGACTATTTGGGTAGCTACGGATGGCAATGGAGTTAGCATTTTCAAAGACAAACAGTTTAAGTTTTTTGATAAAGGTAGCGAGGTTAATTCAAATAGTATCTATAGCCTTTTTATGGCTGAAGACAACACCATGTGGTTTGGAAAAGAAGGGGGATTAGGTAGTTATAAAGATGGTGAGTTTAAGTCATATACCCTGCCGGAAGAGATTTTTGATGAAGATGAGATTTGGGATATAGAACAGCTCCCGAATGGGAATTTGTTACTCCTAACGTACAGCTACTGGATTATAGAATTTGACGGAGAAAAGTTTTTCAGATCATCAATGAACCAGCCATTGATGGATTACTACGTTAATGATTTGTATGTAAATGACGAGGGTGAAGTTTGGATTGCAACCGGGCGCTCGGTGATTAATTATAATGGAGGAGATTTAAAGGAGTTTACTCCAAGTCCGGAATATTGGCAGTCTTATGTTAACCTTGTTTTTGAAGATAGTAAGGGGAATATGTGGTTAGGTACGGAGGGTGGTCTTGCTATGTTTGATGGGACAGAGTTTGTCTACTACACCGAGGGAAATGGTCTTAAAGGGCCAAGTATTTATGAAGTTAAAGAAGACAGCCGAGGAAATATTTGGGTAGGTACCAATAAAGGTCTCTCGGTAATTAAGAGCTTTGGTGAGACCGGAGAGTCAAAGAAAATAGAGCTGTTTGAAGCTGATGATATATTTTTGCCGGAAACCATCTCCTTATTATTTGATGATGAAGGCGGACTTTGGCAGGGTACCAATGCCGGAGTTAATTATTACGATGTAGAAAACTGGTACGAATCCGGCGAAATGGATAAAGTGCATTTTTCTTTACAGGAATACGGCAAAGGTTTAGAGTTCAATGGGGCAGCAGCTGTGACAGGACCGGATGGAAATATCTGGTTTGGAACCGCATCTAAAGGTTTATTGCAGTATGAGTCCGCTATTAAACCCACTTTAATGCATAATAAAGCTCCGGTAACTTATATCCGGCGTGTTTTCGCAAATGGCGAAAAGGTTTATGATCAAGAAACATCAAGCACAGATTTCCCTCAAATAGAACTCAATCATAATAAGAATAATATTGAAATAGAGTATGGGGCCGTCTCGTATAAAGATCCTCACCGGATTTTCTACAGGTATAAACTTGATGGTTTTGAGGAGAAATGGAATGAAGGTTATGACAAAAGGGAAGCAGTTTATACAAATCTGAACCCCGGAAATTATACATTCTCTGTAATGTCAAAATCAACGAGCTCACAGTGGAGTGAATCTATTTCTGCGATTAATATTGATATTGCTAAACCATTTTGGTCAACCTGGTGGTTTATCCTCTTGTCTATGTCTATGGTTGGAGGGTCAATATTTTTTCTATTACAAACCTATCTAAATGTAGTAGAAAAAAGAAAACTGAAGGATTTAGTTGATATTAAAACGGCTGCTTTACAAGCTGCTCTGGATGAAAAAGAAGTGCTTATTAAAGAAATACACCATCGGGTTAAAAATAATATGGCCGTGGTTTCAGGACTTTTAGAGTTGCAATCCTGGCAAATGAAAGACGGATTCGCAAAAGCTGCTATCGAAAATAGCCGACTCCGTATAAAGACAATGTCTTCGATTCATGAGAAGTTATACAGGAGTACGAATTTTGCTGATGTTGACATCCAAGAGTTCGTCAAAGATCTTGTTATGAACGTATCGAATTCATTGAAAGCATTTGATAAAGACATAACAGTGAAGCAATATATTGAAGTTGATAAGATGGACGTCAACAAGGCTATTCCAAGCGGACTTCTTTTGAATGAACTTATTTCAAATTCCTTTGAACATGCCTTCGTTAAAAAAGAAAAAGGTGTTGTTGAAGTTACCTTTAAAGAAGAGGAGGATCATTACCTGATTTGTGTGGAAGATAATGGAGTTGGAATGCCGGAGGGGATATTGGAAAAAACAAGATCATCACTTGGCCTTACATTAATTCAGTCACTTACGGAACAAATTTACGGTAAGATCTCGGTAACCAATGGAAATGGAACAAGTATTAAGATTACTTTCCCAAAGTAATTGATTCCGGTTTAGTCCTTAGACTTAAATTTTCGAATAAAGTTTTTGGTGAAATCAGAGAGCACTAATCGCCCGCTGATCTCAGCACGCTGTTCCAGTAGAAGATCCCAATCTTCAGAACCCTTCCACAAAATAGCTTTTAGATCCCGCATAGCTTCTGGGCTGCTTTTAGCTAATTGAGTCGCTAATTCTCTGATAGCCTGATCAATGTCGTAGGTGGAGTCAAAGATTTTATTGTACAACCCATTGTTGTAAGCCCACTCTGCGTCGTGCCAGTTGGTGGCATCAATGGAAAGTGCAGCGAAGGCGCTCTTGCCTACTTTACGCTCCACGGCCGGACCGACTACAAAAGGTCCAATCCCAAGTGCAAGTTCACTTAGTTTGATGGAAGCTTTTTCTTCAGCAAAAGTATAATCTCCGGCAGCAGCTATGCCCACTCCGCCACCTACCGTTTTACCATGTACTCGAACAATAATGATTTTGGGGCAAGTCTTCATAGCGTTCAAGACTAATGCAAAGCCCATAAAAAATTCTTTGCCTTCATTGTAGTCTTCAATAGCCATCAATTCATCAAAAGAAGCTCCGGCGCAAAATGCCCCATCTCCACGACTTTTGATTACAAGAACTCGAATTTCTTCACTTTCACCGGCTTTGGTGATGGTATCGGCCAGCTTGCGAAGAATAGCTCCGGGCAGGGAATTTCCTTTCGGATGATAGAACTCAATAGTCCCGATGTTATTCTTTACCGATAAATTAACAGCTCCGTTTTGTTCAGACATAAATCAATTCAAATTTTAAAATTCAGTGGTTAACTATTTGGAATTCAGAAGTCAGGATTCTGAATTCAGTATGGCTTTTGAATAGCCATCAAGCAATTTGCTTACTTTTTGTATTATATTATTCAAGTGGTCAGAATTACCATATCCTAAATCTTTTGCAAGCAGGATGTAATAACGACATTCCTCTAAAGAACCATGGGATATATTTAAATATCGGACAGTATCCTTTTTTCCTCGCTTCTTAAATCCTTCGGCGATATTCGCAGCTATGGAAACACTTGCTCTTCTAAATTGTGAGGTCAAACCATAGAGCTCATATTTGGGAAATCCTTTTGTGTACTTATAGGACTCCAAAACGAATTGATGAGCTTTTTGCCATACGATTAAGTCTTGAAATGTTCTTGCAGGTTTTCTCATGGGTCGAACTATTAGATTCTGATTTCTGAATCCAGTATTCTGAATTCCGTTAAGTAAGAGCTCCAAGAGTAACAATCCTTACAAAATAATTCCTCAACCTTCGTCAATATCCAGCTTGTGCTTTCGCTTCATTAAGGTCAAAATGGTGTATTCAGCTACGATAGCATTATCCTGATTGGTAACCTCCACATCCCAATACACTACGCCAAAGGGAAATTTATCGTCTTTCTTCTGCTGGCGGATGTTTTTCCTTTTTAGGATGAGCTTGGCCTGAATGGTATCGCCCGGTGCAACAGGGGCCACAAAGCGAAGGTTTTCCAACCCATAATTCAGCATCACAGGTCCTTCATCAGGGTGGACGAATAATCCCGCTGTAGCAGAAAGAACGAAATAGCCATGAGCTACAATCTTTCCAAACAGGGAACGAGATGCTGCATCGGGATCCGTGTGGGCATAGAATTTATCACCACTTAGCTCAGCAAATTCTTCAACATCTTTATCTGTAACCGTTCTTTTTTCGGTCGTTAGTGATTCGCCAATTGTGAGCTCTTCAAAATATTTCTGGAAGGGATGTTTATCCGACTCTTCGGTTTCTGCTCCGGTAATGTGCTGCTTCACAATGTTTCGCAAAGTAGTGGGAGATCCCTGTAGAGCGACGCGCTGCATATTATGAAGTACTGCACGGGCACCACCCAATTCTTCGCCACCACCGGCATGTCCGGGGCCACCATGAACCAATGAGGCTATTGGCGATCCGTGTCCGGTCGATTCTTTTGCAGAATGTCGGTTCACGACCATAAACCGTCCGTGATAAGGAGCGCATCCCATCGTTACTTTGTGAGCCAGCTCATCATCGGCAGTAAAAAACGATCCAACCAAAGAACCATCAGACTTATTGGCAAGCTCTATAGCCTCATCGGTAGAAGAGTAGGGCATAACGGTAGTCATTGGACCAAAGGCCTCGAGCCGGTGCACATCATCAACCTGCATAGGTTTGTGGCAAACCAAAACGCGTGGATCTGTAAAAGCTCCGCTATGACTTCCATTCTTTGAAGCATATACTGTATCCGTGACATCAGCTAATTGTTGCAGCTGTTCTTCAAACCGGTTGGCCTGATCTACGCTTGCCAACGGACCCATGCGGATATCTTCTTGAGCAGGATCACCAATTGTCGTTTTTTCAAGACGGGATTTCAGCGCTTCAATTATATCATCTACTCTTTCTTTTGGAACGATAGTTCGGCGAATAGCGGTGCATTTCTGCCCCGTTTTAACAGTCATTTCCTGAGCTACTTCTTTCACAAAAAGATCGAACTCTTCCATGTCTGGACTTACATCTTCACCCAGGATGGAGCAGTTCAGCGAATCAGCTTCCAAATTAAAAGGCACACTGTTGGCGATGATGTTGGGATGAGCCTTTAATTTTTTCCCAGTAGATGCCGAGCCGGTAAAAGCTACCATATCCTGACTATTCAGGTGATCAAGCAGGTCGCCGGGTTTATCAGCGGCTATAAATTGAATACTTCCTTCGGGGAGGATTTCTGATTCAACCATATCCTTAAAAACTTCCCAAGCCAGATAAGCTCCGGTCGGAGAGGGTTTCACAACAACCGGTATTCCGGAAATAATGGCCGGAGCCAGCTTTTCCAACATTCCCCAAACCGGAAAATTGAATGCATTGATATGAACAGCAACGCCTCTTCGGGGAACACAAATATGCTGCCCCATAAAGGTTCCTTTTCGGGAAAGTCGTTCAGTATCTCCCTCCACATGCCAGGGAAGATCAGAAAGTTCTCGGCGGGATTTGCTGGAAATCCCAAAAGCGGTTAAAAGTCCACCCTCAATATCAATCCAGGAGTCTTTACGGGTTGCTCCGGTTTGGGTAGAGGTCTCATAATATTTCTCTTTTCGCTCCATCAGGTACTTCCCCAAAAACTTGATGGCAAAAGCTCTTTCGTGGATGGTCATCTCACGTAGTTTGGGTCCGCCGACTTTCCTAGCATATTCTAACGCTGACTTGTAATCAATATCAGCTTCAACCATTTGAGCAACCGGTTCATTAGTAACTGCGCTGAACAGATCTTTTTCGGTTCCTTTTTCTAACCACTTACCTTCAATGTAACTCGTTACTTTCATTCCTTACCTTTTGTTGGTTCGCCTAATCGTTTGGGGTGATTATCAGATTCTTGTAATTCATCAAAAGCATGCTGAAAGGTTTTCATCAATTCCATATAGTTTTCAGAATCTTTCACCTCAGATTCCAACCTTCTGCTTTTCAATGACTCATTCTCCGCGGCTTTAATAAAGCGCCAAAATTCAAACTGTACTGTTTCTCCCTCATATTCCAAATAGATATAGCCTTGTTCATCTACCGATTTGTAGGCAAATGTCCCTTTCCCAAACCCACCTGAGACTTGTTCTACAGAACTCATATACTTGTAAAGATCTTTTGTTTTACCCTTCAGGTAACCGATAGCTTTGGCAATATTCCAGCAAAATATTTTATCACCTGTTCTCCAATGCAATATTTCAGGATACCAGGTATGAGGCGGTTTTCCTTTTTTATCGTTCTTAAAAAATCCCATTACTCTTTATTCTTAATTTTTGACCAGTTTTCATATCCCATTTCCTGATCTTTCCGATCTTGAGGAACTTCGCGAAGTGGTTCACATTCTTTTAAAGTCTCATGTAATTCTCCGGGAAGTTGTTGATATAAGTCTGTTCCCTTTGATTTCCAAGCAGCCATTTCATCAGAAACGTCTTTAACGACTTTAGCTGGATTGCCCACAACAACTTTTCGTTCAGGAATTTCCATCCCTTCCGGCACAAAAGCCAATGCCCCGACGATGGATTCTTTTCCAACTTTCACATTATCCATGATGACGGCATTCATTCCAACCAGACAATTTTTCCCGAGATGAGCTCCATGAATAATAGCTCCGTGTCCAACATGTGCACTTTCTTCCAAAATAACCGTCACGCCGGGAAACATATGAATCATACAGTTTTCCTGAACATTACATCCATCCTTAATCACAATCTTACCCCAATCTCCACGAATAGCCGCGCCCGGACCGATATACACATCCTTCCCGATAATCACATTACCTGTAACGGTAGCTTGCGGATGCACGAATGCCGTTTCGTGAACGACCGGTTTATATCCATTAAATTCGTAAATCATAGTTCGTTAATGGTTATTCGTTATTCGTTTACCATTAACGAATAACGAAATTACGATTATACTTTTTCCAGAATTACAGCCATTCCCTGCCCAACACCCACACACAGCATGCACAAAGCATATTTGTATGATTCTTTTTCATGAAGCTCGACGGTTGCTGTTTGGAGAAGCCGCTGCCCAGTCATTCCCAATGGATGTCCCAATGCAATAGCTCCGCCGTTTGGGTTGAGTCGGAGATCATTATCGTCCATTTCCAGCATTCGGGTTACACCGAGAGATTGACCCGCAAAGGCCTCATTCAGCTCAATAACATCCATGTCTTCTAATTTCATCCCGGCTCTTCTAAGTACTTTCTGTGCTGCTTCCACCGGACCTAAGCCCATGATTCGCGGTTCAATTCCGGAAACTGCATGAGCTACAATGCGTGCTTTTGGCTTCAATCCAAAATCCTTCACGGCTTGGTCTGATGCAACCAATAAAGCTCCGGCTCCATCATTCAGTCCGGATGCATTTCCGGCTGTTACCGACCCGTCTTTTTTGAAGGCTGGACGGAGTTTACCTAAAACTTCTGCAGTGGTATCCGGGCGCATAAATTCATCATGCTTGAACAAAATAGGATCCCTTTTGCGTTGTGGAATTTCGACCGGTACAATTTCCTTGGCAAGTCGCCCTGAATCTCGTGCCGCTCCCGCTTTTTGTTGGCTCCAGGCTGCAAATTTGTCCTGATCTTCTCTATTGATATTATGCATCTTAACGACGTTTTCAGCAGTCGTCCCCATGCCATCAGTCCCATACATTTCTTCCATTTTTGGGTTGATGAATCTCCATCCAAAGGTAGAGTCGTGCATCTCGGTGGTTCCTGAGTAGGGAGAGGATCCTTTGCCTAAAACCATCGGGCCGCGGGTCATGTGCTCAACGCCACCGGTAATAAATAAATCTCCTTCCCTGGCTTTGATCGCATGATAGGCTTTGACAGTAGCACTCATTCCGGAGGCACATAATCGGTTCACCGTTTCACCGGGAACGGAGACAGGGATTCCAGCCAATAGTGAAGCCATGCGTGCTACATTCCGGTTGTCTTCTCCAGCCTGATTTGCGCATCCAAAAATCACATCCTCAATCGCTTCAAGATCAATTTCCGGATTGCGCTTAATAAGCTCCTTAATGGGAATAGCCGCAAGATCATCAGCTCGAATGGGAGACAAGGTTCCTTTTAATTTACCAATTGGAGTTCGGATTCCATCTACGATATATGCTTCTGGCATGTAATTTTAAATTTTGAATTCTAAATTTTGAATTATCCTATTCATGTTGCTTTCCGGTTCGATAAACGGTACCCCTGAACTCAGCAACTAACTCCTCATCCTGATTTACCACCTTCACCTTATAAACACCAATCGTCCGGCCATTTTGAAGTTCTTCGGTCTCAGCTGTTAGTACATCTCCAACCGATACTTTCTTTGTAAAGTTTATGTTGTTCTCCAGAGCAAGTGAAACTGAGCCGCGTGAATTTGAGGCAAAAGCGAGGGCGCTGTCAGCTAATGAAAATGTAATTCCTCCATGACAAACCCCAAACCCATTCGTCATTTCTTTCCGGACTTTCATCGAAATTCTGCAAAAACCAGATTCAGATTTTAAAACCTCAACTCCCATCCATTGTGAAAAGGAATCGTTAGATAGCATTTGGTTGATTATGGAATTTGGGTCTTTACTCATAGTCTATTTGTGTAAGCTTTTAGCTATCAGGCTTCAGCTTTTTAGTTTTAAAGATTCTAAAAAACTGGAAGCTGAGAGCTGAAGACTGATCGCTAAATTGCTAATCAATAAAAATTCTCTTGCTCAGCTACCTTCTTCTTCAGCAATGGATTTGGCCGATAGCGATCTTCCCGATATTTAACCTGAAGAGCCGTCATTTGGTCGAGTACATTTTTGAGTCCGATTTCATCACCCCACTTCAGCAAACCTTTTGGGTAATTCACCCCGTTTTGCATGGCTAAATCTACATCTTCTACCGAAGCAATATTCATAAATACCGCATCGCATGCCTCGTTGATCAGCATGGTAAGGATACGGTTAAAGATGGTTTCTCCAAGCTTTTTATCTTTCTTCGGTTCAGGATTCTTTGCACCTTCCCGGTAATCATAAAACCCACGTCCTGATTTTCGACCAAGCCAGCCGGCCTCAACCATTCGTTTTTGGGCAAATGAAGGCTTGAATCGGGGGTCATAGTAAAAGGATTCAAAAACGGTACTGGTCACTTCATAATTCACATCATGGCCAATCAGATCCATCAGTTCAAAAGGCCCCATTCGAAAGCCACCAATTTCTTTCATGGCCCAATCAATGGTTGCGGCATCGGCAATTCCTTCTTCGTAAATTCGTAGAGCTTCCCCATAAAACGGTCGCGCAACACGGTTCACGACAAACCCCGGAGTGTCCTTTCCTGAAACCGTGATTTTGTCCCAACTTTTGATAAATGCTTTTGTTGCGTTGAAGACATCATCATCGGTAGCAATTCCCGGAATAACTTCCACTAATTTCATTAGTGGGGCGGGGTTGAAAAAGTGAACACCTAAAAATCGCCCGGGCTTTTTAAGGGCTGCAGATATTGCAGCAACCGAAAGAGAAGAGGTGTTGGAAGCGAGTACGCAGTCTTTAGAAACAATGCCCTCCAGACGTGCAAAGGTATCTTTTTTAACATCCAGATCTTCTACAATGGCTTCAATCACAAACCCACATTCACCAAACTTGGTAATGTTATCTACAAAATCGATTCGGCCTAAAATGCCATCAATTTCATCCTGAGTCATCCGCTCTTTCTCAACCTGACGGGCAAGGATGCTCTCCAGTCCTGCTTTTGATTTTTCAAGTTGACCGGGATAGGCATCGTACAAATAAACGTGGTGACCTTGAGTGGCAGCAACCTGTGCAATCCCGGTTCCCATTGTGCCTGCACCTACTACACCAATTTTAGCATCGTCTTTAATCATAAGTAAATATCATTGTTTATCGTCTGAAAAATCGCTTCCAAGATAAGGAATCTAAGGTGGAATGCGTTGTAAATAAGCCTAATTTTTTGGCTTGAATGTTAAGCGTCAAAAAGATATCATATTGATATCAATTAATAGGCTAAGAAAGTTATGCCAAATGTTTTAGTAAGAAATATAGACGAGAGAACTTTAAACAATCTAAAAAAAACTGCTGAACGAAATAATCGATCGTTGCAAGCAGAATTGAAGTCTATCTTGGAAACCTACGGCAAAGTGAACGTTGAAGAAACGCGTAATATGGTTAGAGAGGAACTAAGGAAATACCGAGCCGAAGGTCGTATGTTTTCAGATAGTGTGGAAGATCTTCGTGAAATCCGGGACCATGAATAATTATGTTTTAGATGCTTCTTTGGCGGCGAAATGGATTTTTTTGGAAAAAGATTCTGATAAAGCAGAACAACTGTTGGAAACCCATTTTGGATTTATTGTTCCGGATTTATTTTATGTAGAGATGGATTCAATCATTGGTAAAAAAGTTCGGAAAAACGAACTGGACGCTTCAGAAGCCCCTCAAAAAAGAGAACAAGTGCGTAGAATTGCGACCGATGTCATTTATCATAAAACAGTAGCAGATCTTGCTTTTGAAATATCCATATCACTTCCGGTCACTTTATATGATGCCTTCTATCTTTCTCTTGCCGTAGAAAAAAAGACAGTGATGTGGACGGCGGATGATCGATTAGTGCGGGGGCTTTCAAATACAATATTTTCAGAATATATAGATAACCCTCTGTCTAAATAGTAAAAGGTTAATTCCCAATTCTCCCGAGATGAGTGTGTTTGAAATCATCATCAAACTTCAAGCCATACCCGAAAACCCGATCAAAGCAGGAGTGCCCAAAGAATACAATCCCTATGGTTAGCAGTAACGGGAGTTGAGTGAAATATCCGAGAAGGATCAATCCAACCATTAAGCCTTTATGATGAAGCAGGTTGTAGAAGAACGCCCCGACTTTTGTGTTAATTAGATAGGCCGCAAAGGATACATCAGGAAGGAAGAACAATAAGGCATACATCCACCAAGAGTATTCAGTTGTAAAACCGAAGAGTAAGACTGATCCTATAAACAGAAATAGTTCTTCGATTATGAGAAGTGCGTTTAGCTTTGGTGTTAATTCGATATTCATAATTCACATCTTTAGGTTTACTTACCGGTGAAATCAGGCTTTCGTTTTTCCATAAAAGCCTGAACGCCCTCGTTATAGTCATGAGTTTCTCCGGCTTCCGCTTGGAGCTTGGCTTCTAGCTGCATCTGCGATTCCAGATCATTGGAGAATCCCGCGTTAAAACCTCGTTTTGTTAGCCCAAAACCTTTAGTAGGCATCTTTGCTAATTTTACTGCAATGGTTTTAGCCTCTTCCATGAACTGATCAGCAGGGTAGGCTTTCCATATCATGCCCATCTCAACCGCTTCTTGAGCTGATATTTTTTCGCCCAGAAAGGTAAGGGCCGTCGCTCGTGCCAGTCCGATTAATCGTGGTAAAATATAGGTTCCTCCGCTGTCCGGGATAAGTCCAATTTGCGAAAAAGACTGAATGAATTTCGCATCTTCGCTGGCTATCACAATATCACAGGCTAATGCGATGTTGGCACCGGCTCCAGCTGCAGTCCCATTTACGGCACAAACGACTGGCTTTTCCAGCTCCCGAATTCCCTTGATAATGGGAATGTAGGTGTGATGAACAATTTCACTAAGATCACGATCGGGATCATCCGAAACTTCGGTGGCTTCTGCTAAATCCTGTCCGGCACAAAAAGCCCGTCCTTCTCCGGTGAGTAAAACACAGCGGACTTTATCATTGGATTCCGCTTTCATCAAGGCTTCCTTAAGCTGATCGGCCATTTCAAAATTGAAGCTGTTGAGTTTATCGGGCCGGCTCAATGTAATGGTGAAAACACCGTTTTCTAAGTTAGAAAGGATCATTGAATCACTCATAAGTAAGCGAGAGGTTTTCGGTTAATAAGAAAAAGGGTAGTTGCGGTACAAAGAATTGTACTGGGTGACAGTGTAGGTATCAACGTTTAATCTGCTGGAGTGTGGATAGTAGCCAGTACCATCAAACTTATTTCTGAGGAGTATATCTTTTAGGAGCCATCCAGTGGTTTTGAGTGCTTTACTTAACTTATCACTTTGCTGAAAATCGGCTGAAAAAGTTTGGTCTGAATGGAACCCAAGAAAGTCATTCGGAATAAATGAAATTTCTGTTGTTGACAGACTATCTGAACTCAAAGTAGAAGGAGAATACAAAATCTGTGCGTGTGCAGAAGCAGTGCAAATTGCTATGAGGAAGATGACGGATAATGCCCTCATTCTAAATACATTTGAAGTGTTCAAAAGGTTGATCACAATTATCACAAAAATATTGAGACTTACAAGCTGTTGACCCAAATTGACTAACCAATTTTGTATCAAAAGATTCGCAAAAAGGGCAGGGGATAACTTTAGTGCCGGATAAGCTTTTGAGGAAATCACCTTCTTCTTCCGTTTTTTCGGGAGGAGCAATACCGTAATCTTTAAGTTTACCTTTAGCTTCTTCGGTCATCCAGTCGGTAGTCCAGGTTTCGGCAAAATCCAGTTTTACCTTGAAGTCTTGAACGCCTCGTTCTTCCAGCTTTTCATTCACCAGCTTCTCAATGGCATTCATGGCCGGGCATCCGGAGTAGGTGGGAGTGATTTTAACTAAAACCTGATCGCTATCAATCTCAACTTTGCGAGCAATTCCCATTTCCACAATATTCAAAACTGGAATCTCTGGATCAGTAACCTCCTTAAGGTAGTCCCAAATTTGCTCTTCGGTATGTGTTTGAAGGATCATATTTAGTACTGAGATTTAAGATGAAAGACATAAGTCTTGAGGAATCTTATATCTCAAATCTTATGTCTATAATCTATGTTATTTCCACTCCGCTTTGGGATGAGAGCGTCGCAGAAACTGCATTTGGGCCAAAAGATGACCAAGGTGCTCTGTATGAATTCCTTTTCGGCTTCCGCTCATCATAAATTGATCCCAATCGGGAACATTCAAGGTTGCTTCGATTAAGGTATCATCAATTAACTTCTTCACGTCGTCTTTGAATGTCGAAGAATCAATTCCTATTCCCTCTTTAATCATTAACTCGTCTACTTCATCCATGTAGAATAGTTCTCCGAGATACATCCAAAGTTCATCAAAGGATTCCTGAATGCGTTCATGACTTTCTTCGGTTCCGTCTCCAAGTCGTAAGACCCATTCTCTGCTGTGGCGAAGGTGATATTTAATTTCTTTCAGATGCTTATTAATCATACCGGAAAACTGCTCATCATCAGCTTCTTTCAATTTCTCATATTGGAAATAACTAAAGGCACTGAATAAAAACTGCCGGGCAATAGTAAATCCGAAATCACCTTTTGGCAGCTCACAAAGCTGGAGGTTGGTGAAGTCACGGTCATCCCTGAAATAGGCAAAATAATCTTCGTCGTGACCTTCGTCTTCAATTTCGGCTGCATATTCATAGAGAGCAGTGGCATGGCCAATTAAATCCAGAGAGATGTTCGCCAATGCTAAGTCTTCCTCAAGTTGAGGTCCATGTCCACACCATTCGGCGTTTCGCTGTCCGAGGATTAGACGGTCATCTGCAAGCCTCAATATATATTTGAGAAATGCTTCTTTTGTAGTCAATTCTTTAGTCGCTGTACTCATGATCTTTTCTTAACGGCTCTTGGTACACTGTAAAATTGAGGATGTCGGTAAGGCTTGTCATTAGCCGGATCAAAGAAAGGGCCCATATCATCCGGTGTTGAAGCCGTGATATGTTTTGATTCAACCACCCAGATACTCACCCCTTCATTTCGGCGGGCATAGGTATCTCTGGCATTTTGAAGAGCCATTTCCTTGTCTGAGGCATGCAAACTGCCTGCATGCTCATGGGGCTTACCGGATTTAGGTTGAGTGAAAACCTCCCATAGAGGCCAATTATCTTTGTGTTCGTTTTTGTCTGACATTCAAAACTTATTATAAAATTTAGTTGTCACGCTGAACTTGATTGAAGTCCTGGGTGACAAAAGAGTTAATTGCTTTATTTAAGAAGCTTTTTCTTGGCTTAATTTCTTCTTGCGAGCGTAGGCATTAGCAGCTTCCCGAACCCACTCTCCATTTTCATGAGCAGCTCTTCGGTCTTTAATGCGCTGACGATTCATCACACCATTACCTTTAACAACATTCCAGAATTCATCCCAAGGGATGTCGCCAAATTCCCAGTGACCGCTTTCTTCATTATACTCTAAGTCTGGATCAGGCAGTTTGATGCCAATCGCTTCAGCTTCCATCACCATACGATCTACAAAATGTTGACGTAATTCATCATTCGTCTTCAATTTCACTTGCCACTTAATGAGCTCGGCACTGTTTGGGGAATCAGAATCGTGTGGGCCAAACATCATTAGGCTTGGCCACCACCAGCGATTTACAGAATCCTGAGCCATTTTTTGTTGCTCAGGAGTACCGGAGGCCATCTTGGCTAACATCTCGTATCCCTGCTTTTTGTGAAAGCTTTCTTCCTTACAGATACGGACATTTGCACGGGAATAAGGTCCGTAAGAAGACCGTGCCAGCATGGTTTGGTTTACAATAGCCGCACCATCAACCAGCCAGCCTATGGCGCAAATATCGGCATAGGTCATAGTTGGGTAGTTGAAAATACTTGAATACTTGGCACTTCCGTAAAGATATTGATCAACAAGTTCGTCGCGTTCAATACCTAAGGTTTCGGTAGCGCTGTATAGATAAAGTCCATGACCGGCTTCATCCTGAACCTTTGCCAAGAGAACCAATTTCCTTTTCAAAGAAGGAGCTCGTTCAATCCAGTTTCCTTCAGGAAGCATTCCAACAATTTCGGAGTGAGCATGCTGGCTCATCATCCTAATAAGTTGCTGGCGGTACCGTTCCGGCATCCAGTCTTTGGGTTCAATTTTTTCCCCCGCATCGATGCGAGCTTGAAATTCGTCTAACTTTTCTTGGTTTTCCATAGTGATGAATATATGGTTTTTGGAAGCGCTTCTCACAATAGAACATCAATTTAAAAAGAGAAGTTCAGTTATTAAAGTACCGGGCAAGACTTTAGATTGTTATTCTTGCCTTCAATAGCTGATATTAAAGAAGAGTATAAAACCTTCAAAAAAATGAATCTAAGAAAGAATCTATTTACACTTTTGTTGCTGATAGGAGTGCCGTTTTTCTATTCCTGTGAGGATGAAAATTCTGATAAGTTGAAAGTTCAAGAAGCAATAGCATTTTCTGATACTTTAACAACCGTTAAGACTCATCAGCTCAATACTGAGGAGTCTTTTTATAATCCAATCCGCATTGATAATATTAATGATGAATATCTTTTGGTTTCAGAATTTTTAAAAGAAGATTTTTTCAGAGTGTTTAAACTTCCGGCGGCAAATTACATGTACGCATGGGGAGTGAATGGTAGAGGTCCGGGCGAATTTCAAACCACTCCGGTTGGTCTTCAGGTCACTGGTGACACAGTAATCCCTTATGATGGAATCTCAAGAAGTTTAAAGTATCTGACCGTTGATGATTCAACATTAGAATATGTGGCTGAAAAAGAATTATGGTATGAAGGTCAAATGGATCCGTTAAACAGAATAATTAGAATGAATGACAGTCTATATTTCGCCGATCATGGCTCAGGAATGGAAGAAACCAATGCGGAGCATATCGCCCTTCAACCTGATAATAAAGATTCTCTGTTTACCTTTGGGCAGTATCCAGAAACAGATTTAGAGGGTTTTGAGAGGTATTCCGAGTTCATGAAAACGGTAGCGGCAAAACCTGATGGGACTAAATTTGCAGCATTTTATGTGAAGTATAATCTTTTAAAGATTTATGACTCGGATGGAAAATTACTGCATCAAGTTGAAATGCAGGATCCATACATAGAGGAAAAAGAGGAAATGCATTTTAGAGCCATAAGGGGTGTTTCAAATACACACATTTATGCGCTTGGGCTGTTTGAAAGCTATGAGAACATCTATGAAGACAGTGAGACTAATTTAATAACCTCGCTGGAGATTTGGGACTGGGAAGGCAATATGGTTTTTCGCGCACCCTTAGACCGGATGATTCATCATTTTACTATTTCAGAAGCAAATAAGAAATTGTACGCTATTTCGAACTTTTCGATGGATAGTCTTTTTGAGTATGATCTCTCAGAAATACTAAAGCAATTCAATTAAATACATGTGATACAGCGTTTTGAACTATTGGAAGGATATACTGGTGTTTAAAGTTTGGAAGCGCTTTTCTATCTTACAGCAAGAGTTTTAACAATAAAAATAGAGTTAAATGGCTGACCAACAAGATACGCTGAAACGACCGGTTGAAGAGAAATTTGATGACCATCTTGGCCTCCAGGACGTCGATTATGTAGAACATTATGTGAACAATGCCAAGCAGGCTGCTCACTTCTATATCACGACTTTTGGTTTTGAATTGAAGGCTTACTCCGGATTGGAAACGGGTATCCGTGATCGGGCATCCTATTATTTGGAACAGGGGAATATACGGTTTGTCCTTTCAGCCCCTCTCAATAGTAATTCACCCATCGCAAAATTCACGAATAAACATGGAGATGGAATCAAAGATATAGCAATGCATGTCGAGGATGTAGACCGTGCATTCAATGAATCTGTGAAACGTGGAGCTGAGCCGGTACTCGAGCCTCATGATTTAAAAGATGAAAACGGCACCATCCGAAAGGCAGCCATAAAAACGTACGGAGATGTCATCCACTCCTTTATTGACCGTTCAAAGTATAAGGGGCTTTTTATGCCGGGATTTCAACCCAAAGAAAGCTTAGTTAAAACAGAATCGGTTGGGGTGGAGTTTGTTGATCATTGCGTAGGAAATGTAGAACTGGGTAAAATGGATGACTGGGTGGCGTTTTATAGAGACGTACTCGGCTTTACCCAATACATCAGTTTTGATGACAAAGATATTTCTACAGAATATTCTGCTCTAATGAGTCGCGTGATGGCCGGCGGACGTGGAATGATAAAATTCCCAATTAACGAACCGGCGGATGGTAAAAAGAAATCCCAAATTGAAGAATACCTGGATTTCTTTGAAGGCCCTGGTGTGCAGCACGTGGCTTTATTAACCGGAGATATAATTGACACGGTTACCAAACTCCGAGACCGTGGCGTTGAATTCCTAAAAATACCTACTACGTATTATGAGGAATTAGAAGATCGGGTCGGTGAAATTGATGAGCCTACCGATAAACTCGAAGGGCTTGGTATTCTGGTAGATCGGGACGATGAAGGCTATCTGCTTCAGATTTTCACAAAACCAGTCGTAGATCGGCCAACGCTGTTTTTTGAAATTATCCAACGAAAAGGAGCCCGAGGTTTTGGAAAAGGAAACTTCAAAGCCCTCTTCGAAGCGATCGAACGCGAACAAGACGCCCGAGGAAATCTGTAATTATAAATTAGAAATGCTGGATTTTGAATTAACAAAGCTAATTCAAAATTCCCAATCCAAAATTTAAAATTTACAACCATGTATTATCACGCATTAGGAAAAATCCCGCATAAACGTCATACCATATTTCGCCGGCCGGATGGTGAGCTTTATACCGAAGAGTTATTCGGAGCAGAAGGGTTTCATGGAAATAGCTCGTTGTTATATCATCATCATATGCCAACGCGGGTTTTGAAGATTGAGGAAGGGACAGAAATATCCGTTAAAAAAGCAGATGAGAAAACGCTGCGACACCGTTTGTTGAAAACAAAGGATATTCCGGCAGGGGGAGATGCCATCACCGGACGGAAAGTGCTGATGTTTAATAACGATATTCAGATCGGTACGGCACGGCCAACCGGAAACATGGATTACTTCTACCGCAACGGAGAACATGATGAACTGCTCTTCATTCATGAAGGAGAGGGACATGTTCAATCCGTATTTGGTCGTCTCGATTTTGGCTATGGGGACTATATTTTCCTTCCCCGCGGTACAACGTATCAAATGAATTTTGAGACGGATGAAAATCGGTTTTTGTTTGCTGAATCTACCGGGCCAATCGATTTCCCTAAGCGATACCTTTCTGAAATGGGGCAGTTTATGGAGAACTCCCCATTTTGTGAGCGGGATTTTCGTCTGCCATCAGAGCAGCTTTTTCATCCTGAAGAAGGAGAATTTGAGGTTCGAATCAAAAAAGACGGACGTTTCCATCACTATACTTTCGACCATCATCCCTGTGATGTAGTTGGCTGGGATGGATACTTATATCCATGGATTTTCAACATCAAAGATTTTGAACCCATTACGGGTCGAATCCATCAGCCGCCACCGGTTCATCAAACATTCCGGGGACATAATTACGTGGTGTGCAGTTTCTGTCCACGCAAATTTGATTACCATCCCGATTCTATCCCTGCTCCCTACAATCACTCCAATGTCGATTCGGATGAAATGATCTACTACGTGGAAGGCGACTTCATGAGCCGAAAAGGAATTGGCTTTGCTGATATTACGCTACATCCCGGAGGCATTCCCCACGGACCACAACCCGGCAAAGCAGAAGCAAGTATCGGAGCCGAAGAAACCGACGAATATGCGGTGATGATCGATACCTTCCATCCAATGTACGTAACCGAAGAAGCGATGAGGCTGGATGATCCGAGCTATCCGTATTCATGGCTGGAGGATGAGTAATGACATAAAACGTAGAACGGACAGGCTGTCCCTTCTACGTTTTCAACTCTATCTAATGACAGATGCTCTGCACCATTACCTAATTCGCTCCGACGCAGAGCGTTCGGAGCGAGGAAAAGGTGCAAGGTGTTAGGGATAACTAAAACCTAACGCCTTGCACCTTGCTACTAACACTCATCATCTTCATATTCCTTCCATCAATTAAGAACATCAAAATTTCGTCATGAGAAAAGTATTTCTAACGCTCACTCTTTCACTCCTCACCTTCTTACTTACCGCCCAAACTACCACGAAATATGAAATCTCTTTTGAGAATGCTGTTCATCATGAAGCAGAAATTGCGGTTACTTATATCAATTTGGAGAACAAGGTCTTAGAAATTCGAATGAGCAGAACTTCTCCGGGACGCTATGCCCTTCATGAGTTTGCAAAGAATGTTTATGGAGTTAAAGCCACGGATAGTCAGGGGAATGAGCTTGAAGTCACCCGCCCGAATCCTCACCAGTGGAATGTGAGCGGACATGATGGAACTGTGAAGTTTGAGTATACACTATTTGCAAACCGTGGAGGCGGAACGTATTCGCAGGTTGACGAAACCCACGCCCACATCAACATGCCGGCGACTTTTGCCTGGGCCAGAAATTATGGTCACCGCCCGATTGAAATTACTTTTGACGTTCGGGAAGATTTAGAATGGAAGATAGCGACTCAACTCAAGCCCCTCGAAGGAACTAAGTATTACGCCCCTGATTTATACTACTTTTTAGATAGTCCGGTCGAGATTGCTGACTTTCACGAGCGCCAAGAACAACTAAATGGACAAACCATTAAACTGGCGCTTCATACTCCGGCCTCAGACGAAGAAGTAGATGAATATTTCGGAAAAGTAATGGCGATTGTTAAGGCTCAGGAAGATGTATTTGGGGAGCTTCCGGATTTCGATTTTGGGGAATATGTGTTTTTGAGTTGCTACATGCCGAATGCCAGTGGAGACGGGATGGAGCATAGAAATTCAACCATCGTAACAAATTCAAAGCCACTTGACCGTCCTTTGGGAGAGACCAGTATTGGAACTATTTCTCATGAATTTGTGCATGCCTGGAATGTTGAAAGAATCCGCCCGGCTAGTCTGGAGCCTTTTGATTTTGAAGAAGCTAACATGAGCGGTGAGCTCTGGTTTGCGGAAGGATTTACCAGCTACTACACCGGACTGATTTTAGCCCGGGCCGGAATCAACGAAGATGAGGAATATATTGAGGGATTAGATCGCGGGTTGAATTACGTGATCAATAATCCGGCGCGAGAGTTTTTTAATCCTATTGAAATGAGCTATCAGGCTCCATTTGTTGATGCGGCTACTTCCGTCGATCCTCAAAACAAAGAAAATACCTTTATTTCGTATTACACCTATGGAAGCGTGCTGGGTCTTGCACTCGATCTTTCTTTACGGAGTTTAGATGACGGGAAGAATCTGGATGATTTTATGAAAATGATGTGGCTAGAATTCGGGAAAACCGAAGTGCCTTACACCGTCCGAGATATAGAAGCCACACTTGCTGAATACGTAAATGAATATTTTGCAGCTCAGTTTTTTGATAATTTCATTTTTGACAGTAAAGTGCCGGACTACCAAAAGTTGTTGGCAAATGTTGGGGTGAATTTAATGAAAGCCAATCCCGGCAAAGCCTCGCTGGGAACGGATATCGAAATTGAAGACGGAGTCGGAAGCTTGGAGTCTAATGCCATTATGGGTTCACCGATTTATAATGCAGGAATGGAGTCGGAAGATGAGATTACAACAATTGCAGGAACTAAACTGAGCGAGATCGAAAGTGTGGATGAGATCCTTGAGAACTACAAGCCGGGAGATGAAGTCGAAATCACCTTTACACGGTGGGGAGAAGAGAAGGCAGTAAATGTAGTTTTGGTTGAAGATCCAAGCTTAAAGACAGAGCTCAATTCAAAAGCAGGAAACAAAGCGAAAGACCGAAGAGAAGCTTGGTTGAAAAATTAAGACTTTGCTAAGAATCTCAGTTCGATACCAACATCTCCATTTGCGAGGAATCCAGATGCTGAAAGCAGGTTTGTTACCTACATTGACGAAGCAATCTCGAATACACGAGCCTAATCGCTGAGATTGCTTCGCTTTTTCGAATCATAAATTTCGATAATAGCTCATTAACGCTCGCAAATGGATACTAAGAGTCAAACTCAGGTTAAGAATAAAATGGTAACCATCAGGTACCGGCATTTACATTTGCTGATGGTATTTCACACTGAATGCTCTTATTATATGCAAGGTTAGCAGAGAGATGTTTAGAAAGTTAAAAGACAGAAATTAAGAAAATGCATAGCAGTTTTATAAGAAGACTATTCAAAATCAGCTTTATTGTGGTTATAGCTGCAGGTTTATCGGCCTGTAAATCTACGGAGCAAGCCTCAACAGAGGAATCATCTCCCAACTCAGAAACTACTTCATCAAATTCGGGCATGAGTGCCGCAGAAATGGAGAAGTTGTATTGGGCTCGTCAGGACAGCGCCAAGATGAATTTCACGGAAGCGGATGTGAAATTTATGACCGGAATGATTGCTCATCATGCTCAGGCGTTGATTATGTCACGATTGGCTCCGGAAAATAATGCAGGTTCGCAGGTGCAAACACTGGCTTCAAGAATTATCAATGCGCAAAAGGATGAAATTAAATCCATGCAAACCTGGCTGCGTGATCGTGATCAACCTGTTCCTGAAGTTCACATTGAAGGATTGAATTTAATGATCCACGGGCTGGGCGAAGATCATATGAAAATGGATCACACGAATATGGCGGGAATGCTTTCCCCGGCTCAGCTGAAAGAGCTTAGCGAAGCAAGAGGACAGGAATTTGATCGGTTATATTTAAAATATATGATCGCACATCATGAAGGTGCCGTAACCATGGTGACAAAACTTTTTAATACCGATGGTGCTGCTTTGGATGATGGCTCTTTTAAATTGGCCTCCGATATCCAGGTAGATCAGCGGACAGAAATTGAAAGGATGCAGCTTATGCTTGACCGGATTACTGCATCAAACCAATAATTAGCGAATTAATTAACACTAACTCAGTACAATCACCTATGAATAAATCGAGACTATTTTTAACTTTTATGTTGTCAGTGCTTATGGGCGCTGCGGCATGTACATCATCATCTATGATGGAAGATGATGCTTCAAACATGATGCCTTCTATTGAACCAAAGCCGGTAACAGAGGCTTCACCTCCATCTCCTGATCCACGCGTAGGATTAAAGGCCGGATTATTTGATGCTCAGGAAGCAACCTGGAACCTGAATATGTTATCTCAAACACCTCCAATTGATGACTTTATTGGAGTGACAAACTCTGACCTTGCATTCCGTGACAATTATGTTTTTCAGGGTAACTATAATGGTGTGATGATTTGGGATATTTCCAATCCTCGTTCACCTTCTTTGGTTACTGATTATTTGTGCCCCGCCTCACAAAGTGATGTATCCGTATTCGGAAACTTAATGTTCGTTTCTGGTGAAGGACTTGGCGGCCGTATTGATTGCGGTACCGAAGGTGTTGACGAAACAGTAAGTGAAGAGCGCCTCCGTGGTATTCGTATTTTTGATATTACCAATATCGAACAACCAGAATATGTAGCAAATGTTCAGACTTGCCGTGGATCTCATACACACTCAGTATTGAAAGATCCTGATGATGATGAAAATGTATACGTATATGTATCCGGTTCTGCTCCGGTTCGTCCAGATGACGAGCTTCCCGGATGTTCTGCAGCTTCCCCGGACGAAGACCCGAATTCAGCCTTGTTTAGGATTGAAGTTATTAAAGTACCTCTCAATAACCCTGAAGAAGCAGCTATTGTAAGCTCACCGCGAATTTTTGAAAACCTAACTGAAGCTCCTACTCACGGTATGGCTCCAGCCGACAAGCAAGCTTTACAGGATGCTAAAGATGCAGGTGCTTTTACTGCTGTATATTTTGGTCGCGAACGAATCGTTCCAAGTAGATTTCTAAGCCCTGTTCTTCAGAACATAGCTCAGCAAAACAGAGGCGAAGGCGCAGAGCCGAATGCCGCTGACAGTACTTTTCTAAGAGAAAACCTTCAAACCATGATGGACCAGCAGTTTGGTGGTAATGAAGAAGAAGAGGAAGGAGTACAAAGAGGACCTGATCAGTGCCATGATATCACTTTATATCCTGAAATCGGTTTAGCCGGTGGTGCATGTGAGGGATACGGACTCCTGCTTGATATCTCTGATCCTGCAAATCCTGAGCGAATTGACGCAGTTGCAGATTCTAACTTCTCATACTGGCATTCAGCTACTTTCAGTAATGACGGTTCTAAAGTTCTTTTCACAGATGAGTGGGGCGGTGGCGGACAGCCAAAATGCCGTGAAACTGATCCTTACGAATGGGGAGCAAATGCATTGTTCACTATCAATGAGAATAATAAAATGGAGTTTGAAAGCTATTATAAATTACCTGCTCCACAGACCGAGCAAGAAAATTGTGTAGCTCATAATGGTTCCATGATTCCAATACCCGGACGTGATGTTATGGTACAGTCTTGGTATCAGGGCGGGATTTCTGTCTTTGACTGGACTGATATTTCCAACCCGATAGAGATTGCTTACCACGATCGCGGACCCGTTGATTCAACCCGCATGCAAATGGGCGGAAGCTGGTCAGTGTACTGGTATAATGGAGTGATTGTGAACTCTGAGATAGCTCGCGGAATGGATATTTTTGAGTTATCACCAAATCCATTACTTACCCAGAATGAAATTGATGCAGCCAAATCTGTTAAGCTTGATTACCTGAATGCACAGGGTCAGCCAAAATACACCTGGCCAACAACCTATGCACTTGCTAAAGCATATGTGGATCAGCTTGCACGTGATAAAGAGCTAAGTAATGCGGAAGTGGCTTCAATGCGATCAAGCATTTCCCAAGCAGAGAAGTCTTCAGGTTCTAAGAAATCTGAAATCCTGACCGAGCTTGCTAACACAGTAGAAAGCAAAGCCGGGAACTCAATGAACTCTACCAAGATGATGAATCTTGCAGAGACCTTGAAAGGCTTAGCTTCAATGTAGTAGGTCAGTTTTAAAACCTATTTTCAAACCCTGTCTCAGTATTTCTGAGTCGGGGTTTTTTATTGTGTTGAACTAACGAAATGGTAGTCACCCTGAACTTGATTCAGGATTTGTAAGAAGCCAAACAGTATAAAGATAGCCCACACCTTGCACCTCTGTTCATTCCTCTCCATATTCTCGAAAATCTAAACAAATGAATTCCATGAAACAGCTCCTGACTTTCTTTGCCCTACTTATTCTATCTGTGTCTTTGCAGGCACAAACCTACCCGCATATTCTGCCAATGAAAGAACGAGCCACCGTGATCGATAATCTTCTGGAGGATAAAATTCAGACCTTGCTACCCGAGATGATGAGGGAGACCAATATCGACATGTGGATTGTAGTTTCCAGAGAATACAATGAAGATCCCGTTATCAAGACGATGTTGCCGGCTACATGGTTAGCTGCCCGGCGCCGAACCATTTTGGTGATGTATGATAAGGGAGAGGGCGAAGGAGTAGAAACACTGGCCGTTGCCCGATATGATGTTGGAGAAACCTTCAAAAGAGCATGGGACAAGGAGGTGCAACCCGATCAATGGAAGCGGCTTAAGGAGATTATTGAAGAAAGAGATCCTGAAAGAATAGGAATCAATATTTCAGAAATATGGGGGCATGCCGATGGATTGGTGGTGACTGATCATAATGAAATGATGGCAGCTCTCGGGAAAAAGTATAGTGACCGCTTGGTTTCTGCTGAAAAATTAGCGGTGAAATGGCTCGAGACCCGGACAGCAAAAGAGATGCAGATCTATCCGCAAATCGTCCGCATAGCCCATGAAATCATCGCTGAAGGATTTTCAGATGCGGTGATTCAGCCCGGCATAACAACAACAGAAGATGTGGTTTGGTGGTACAGAGAAGAAATCAGAGAGCTTAAACTGAACACTTGGTTTCATCCCAGTGTATCTATTCAGCGGGCTGACCCGGAATCATTTGATCACCTGCGTACCTTTGACAGCCGCCCGGGAGAAAATACAATCATGCCCGGCGATCTGCTTCATATCGATTTTGGCATCACTTACCTACGCCTGAATACGGATACTCAACAACACGCTTATATACTCCGCCCTGAAGAAACCGAGGTGCCGGGATACCTGGTTAAAGCTTTTGAAAATGGAAATCGTCTTCAGGATATTTTCACCAATAACTTCAAAGAAGGAAGAACCGGTAATGAAGTTCTTGCAATGTCTCGCAAGCAAGCTATAGACGAAGGACTTACTCCAAGTATCTACACCCACCCGATTGGATATCATGGACACGCAGCCGGAACTACGCTGGGGATGTGGGATTCGCAGGGAGGTGTTCCTGGTGATGGTGATTATCCCCTTCAGTTGAATACGGCATATTCTATTGAGTTGAACGCAGCCACCTATATTGAACAGTGGGGGAAAGAAATCCGCATTATGCTGGAAGAAGATGCTTTTTTTGATGAATCGGGAGTGTGGTATATCGATGGGCGGCAGCGTGAAATTATGACGATTCCAAGAGTACCCGCCAAGCAATAAATCAACCATGATTAATCAGCTAAAAATGTCTAAAATCACGAATATATTTTCAGAGAAAACGATCTTATGATATTCATCGTGGGAATTTTAGATGTTATCCAATCGAAAAAGCTTTTGTTCTAATTTTGATCTATTTACACATGGAAAGGTGAGTATAATCATAAGAAATTATTATAGGCAATTGCTGTGCTGTTAGCCTTGTACTGCGACCTCACCTATATCCTCTCCTTCTCAAGGAGAGGACTTTTCGATATTGATCATAGTGTTTCGTTAATCATAGCTGAGAGTATTAATAACGCGTCCTCCTCCTTGTCGAAGGAGGAGACAGAGGAGGTCGGATATCTGGAAGTGGAATGATGAAAGATATGGAGTTGCAGAAGTTTTGTCATCGAGTTATCTAACATCTACAAGATGGTAATCGGCGTAATTGGGACGTACTTGGCCTTAGCATCATAGCTGCAAAAAAGTGGTATTTTTGCCTTTTTATTCTGGATCCGGTAAATCCCCAAAAAGTTGGAGCACAATGGAGTTCAATACTTTAGAAGATAAAATAGCTAATGCCCGGAGTCTGGAAAATCCGCCGGAACCCTTGAAAGAGGATTTCTTCAGTCTGCTAAAAAAGAGTATTGGAAGCGATAAGACCTATCTTATTTATCGGGATTCAGATCAGAATAGAACAGAGATTTCATATTGCCAATTTTATGACCATGTCATAAACACTGCTCGCTTTTACCAATCTGAGGGGCTGGAAGTCGGTGATAAGATTGCGACTATTTCTCACAATCATTGGCATACAGTGGTTCAGTATTTTGCTGCCTGGTTCTGTGGGTTGGTAGTAGTCCCGGTTAATCTGGGAGAGGATGATAACCGCATAGCTTATATCCTGAAAAATGCGGAAGTAAAGCTGGCTCTAGTTCGGGATGAATATTCCGATCGTATTCAAATGATCATTAAGGAAGAAGATCTGCTTTCTGAAATTGAGGTTGTCGTTTGTGATGATTCTGTAGAATCCTTTTCCTCGAAAAATGGGGAATTAAAAGAAGCTGCGGTTACTACTGAATCTGAAGCGCTGATTGTATTTACATCAGGTACTACTGGAAATCCAAAAGGAGTGGTTTTGACTCAGCGTAATCTTCTTGAAGATGCTCGAACCATTAGTCAATGGCACAACATTGATGGTCAAACAAAAATGATGTGCGTGTTACCGATTCACCACGTAAACGGTACTGTAGTGACGATAATTACTCCTTTTTTTACTGGCGGATCTACAGTGCTAAATCAGAAATTCAGTCCCGGACATTTCTTCCAAATCATTGAAGAAGAGCATGTTCATGTAGTAAGCGTGGTACCAACGCTGCTTCAATATCTCACAAGTTACTATGAAGAAGAAGAGGTGCCGGAAAATGATCAGTTCCGTCATATTATTTGTGGAGCTGGCCCACTTACGGTAAAGGTAGCGCAGAACTTTGAAGAGAAATTCGCCATCCCCATAATCCATGGGTACGGACTTTCGGAAACGACCTGCTACTCTTGCTTCATCCCTGCTAATCAACCCCAAAAAGAACACAACAAATGGATGCGGGATTTTGGATATCCGAGTATAGGAATTCCCGTTCCCGCCAACGATATGGATATTCAGGATGAAGATGGGAATTCTGTACCGGAAGGTGAAAGGGGCGAAATTGTAATCCGAGGGGTGAATGTGATGAAAGGATATTTCAATAATCAGGAGGCCAATGAATCGGCCTTCAAAAATGGATGGTTCCGAAGTGGAGATGAAGGATTTATACAAAAAGACAAAGACGGGAATTCGTACTTTTTCATTACAGGCCGACTGAAAGAGCTGATTATTCGGGGCGGAATAAACTTAGCCCCGCTGGAGATAGACGAAGTCATCAACAAGGCACCGGGAGTAAAAGCGGGGATTGCCGTCGGTTTTGAAAACGATTGGTATGGGGAGGAGGTTGGGGCTTACGTTCAGCTCAAGGAGGGCGTGGAGAAAGACGAAGAAACAATCCTCAAATATTGCCGGAAACACCTGCCATTTTCAAAAGCCCCAAAGGTGGTGGTATTTGGGAAAGAGCTGCCGGTTACCTCAACAGGTAAGTATCAGCGATTAAAAGTAGCTCATCTATTTGATGAATGGAAAGAAGTACAGTTTAAGGAGGGAAACTAGGAATGTTAGGTTTTAAATTTTAATTACTTACTCCAATTCATAATTCAACATTTCTAATTCAAAATCACCTCTTAATCACAGCTAAAGTACAACGCGAAGAACAAACCAGCTTATCCAGTTCATCCCGGAGCTCGCATTCCCAAACCTGAATTTTTCTTCCGATGTTTACCGGCTTTGCAGTTCCGGTCACTTTTCCGCCCATTTTCACTGCACGAATATGATTGGCATTAATCTCTACTCCAACAACAGTTTGGTCTATCTCTTTCAGCTGAAACCAGCCACCGACGGAGCACAAAGTTTCAGCCAAAGTAACCGAAGCACCCCCGTGCAAAACCCCAAAAGGCTGCACAGAATTTTCATTAACAGGCATGGTGGCAACCATTTTGTCTTTTCCCACATGTTGAATTTCTATGCCTAAAGCATGGCCCATATGCTTGTGAGCAAAGTTGAAGTAGATTTCGGCTTTCTTTTTTAAATCCTCTTCAATAAACATAAAATTTGGATTTGATTAACAGTGTTAAGTTATTAAAATAAAGCGTGGAACCGCTTTCAAATGTAAAGTGAAAGTGTATATTAGAAAATACACGCAAACATGATAGGGAAATATTATGAAATACGAACCAACAACGATTTTGTCCATCGTAGCTGAAGGTGCTGCAAAAAACCAAACGGGAATTTACTCTGCCGTAAAAAGAAATGGGGAATGGATAGAAACAAGTATTGAAGATTTTAACCAAATGGTGCATGATCTTGCCATGGGCTTATATGAGCTTGGCGTGCGAAAGGGTGATAAAGTTTCCCTTCATGCAGAGAATAGTACTGAGTGGCTGATGATTGATCAGGCAGTACTCTCCTTGGGTGCAGTGGTAGTTCCTATTTATACGACACAGCCGGGTGAACAGATTAAGTATATCCTAGAGAACTCCGGAGCTAAGGTTCATTTTGTTTCTAATGATGAGGTGTTTGCAGAAACGAAACCTTTGATCAAAGAAATTAAAAGTGTTGAAGCAATTATTTCAATTCTGGGATCAGGTCATAAAAAGCTGAAGACATTTGAATCCGTGTTGGAAATGGGGCACAAGAGATCGGAAGAAGAACCTAATCTTTTTGAAAAGCTTAGAAATGAAGTTGAACCGGAAGACTTGGCTACACTGATTTATACTTCAGGAACAACCGGGGTTCCAAAAGGAGTTATGCTAACTCATAATAATATTGCCGGGAATGCACTGGCTTCGCATGAAATTTTTCCATTCGAGCCTCAAACACACGATGACCCCAAAGTAATCTCCTACCTTCCACTCGCTCATATGTTTGAACGCACCGCTTCTTACATCTACGCCTATATGGGTGTGCCACCCTATTATATTGAGGAAGTTGAAGATATAAAAGATGATTTCGCCACCGTTAAGCCAATTTATATGGTTACAGTTCCTCGTTTGCTTGAGAAAATTGTAACGGGAATCAAAGTGAAAGGCCAGGAAATGAGTGGTCTTAAGAAACAGCTGTACTATTGGTCGGTGAATTTAGCTGAGAAATATGACCCTGAAAATCCACCGGCGGCCTGGAAGTATAAGATTGCTGATAAACTTGTTTACAGTAAAATTCGTGAGCTGTTCGGTGGCAACATGATAGGATTTAATGTCGGTGGCGCAGCGCTGTCTCCAAGCATTGCCCGCTTTATAAACGGAATCGGTATTTATTGTGGCCTTGGATATGGGCTTACTGAAACTTCACCTGTACTGACCGGACCTCCAAAAGGTGAACTTAGAATAGGTTCTTCCGGAAAGACGTTGGTGGATATAGAAATTAAGATTGCAGAAGATGGGGAAATTCTGGCGAGAGGACCCAATATTATGAAGGGATACTATCAAATGCCGGAAAAAACGGAAGAGGCTATTGATGAAGATGGCTGGTTTTACACCGGAGACATCGGTCACCTTGATGAGGATGGCTGGTTATTTGTTACTGACCGAAAGAAGTCACTTTTCAAACTTTCTACAGGTAAATATGTTGCTCCTCAGCCCATCGAAAATGCATTAGTGAATAGTGGATTTATTGAACAAGCCGTGGTTGTTGGAAGCGAACACAAGTTTTGTGGAGCTTTAATAGTCCCCAACTGGGAAAACATGAAAAAACGTTTTAAGACTACAAACCATGAATTTCCTGAAGACAATTTAACCACGAATAAATATGTCCTGAGCCGAATTCAGAAAGAAATAGATAAAGTAAACCAAGATCTTTCTAAATGGGAGAAGGTGAAGAAATTCAAGCTCTTGGAAGACCAATTTACGATTGAAAATGGAGAGATTACACCTACGCTTAAGGTGAAGCGAAGCGTGATTAATAAAAAGTACAAAGAAGATATCGACAGTATTTACGCAGAAGAAGAATCTTAGAAATCATACACAATGAGTACAAATAAATATTTGATCAAGAAAGTAGCGGTATTGGGATCAGGAGTAATGGGGAGCCAAATAGCTGCTCACTGTATTAACGCTGGACTGGAAGTGATTTTATTGGATCTGAAAAGTGATGATCCCGAGCGACCAAATAAAACGGCAGAAGAAAGTCTTCAAAAGGCATCCAAGATGAAGCCGGCTCCGTTTGGCAGACCTGATTTTGCCCAACGAGTTGAGGTCGGGAATTTTGAAGATGACTTTGACAAGCTGAAGGATGCAGATTGGATCTGCGAGGTGATTATTGAAAAGATGGACATCAAAAAAGATATGATGTCTCGCATCGAGGAGATTAGGAAACCAGAAACGATTGTAAGTTCAAACACTTCAGGTCTTCCAATTGGTGAAATTAGTGAAGACTGCAGTGACGACTTCAAAGCTCACTTTCTGGGAACGCACTTCTTTAATCCACCCCGATATATGAAGTTGCTAGAGGTCATTCCAACTAAAACGACTTCTGACAATGTCACCGAATTCATGCATCACTTCTGTGAAAAGACGTTGGGTAAAGGAGTTGTGATCTGTAAAGACACTCCTAACTTCATCGCCAACCGAATCGGGATTTTCTCGATTGCTAACATCATGCCGTATTTTTTTAGTGGAGACTTTAGGGCTGAAGATATCGACCTGCTTACGGGGACTATAACCGGATATTCCAAAGCTGCTACTTTCAGAACAGCAGATATGGCCGGACTGGATGTAACCAATCACGTAGCTAAAAATCTATATCCATCTATTCCTGATGATGAAATGCAGGAGACGTTTAATCTGCCGGACGAATTTCAGAAAATGGTAGTTGAAGGAATGATTGGAAACAAAGCCGGCAAAGGATTTTACTCAAAGCAGGATGGAGAATATAAAGTCATCAACCCGGAAACATTTGAGTATGAGTCTCAACAAAAGCTGGAAGATCCCATTCTTGAAGAGGCCAACAAAATTAAGAACACTTCTGAACGTCTGAAATTTCTGGTGTTTTCAGAGGGCGAGATTGGAGACTTTCTCTGGAACGTGCATAAAGATCTATTGCTGTATGCGGCAAACAGAGTTCCTGAAATTACGGATTCTCCTCTCTCTATAGACCGGGCTATGCAGTGGGGATTCAACTGGGAAATGGGCCCTTTTGAGCGATGGGATGCTCTCGGAATTCAGAATATGGTTGAACACCTCGAGAAAGAGGATGAAGACATTCCGGAACTAATTACAGAAATGCTGGATGCCGGAATCCATTCTTTTTATGCAGATGGACAGGTTTATGATCCCGCTTCAAAATCTATGATTGATACTCCACCCGAAGCTAAAGGCGAAATTAAAGTTCATCAACTACGTAAAGAAAGTACTCCTGTTATGGAAAATGATAGCGTGGCTCTGCATGATCTTGGTGATGGAGTTGCACTGTTTGAATTTCATACCCCTCACTCAACATTGGGAGCCGAGTTAGTTCAGTCTTTATATAAATCTCTGGACACCGTTAAAAAAGACTTTGACGCACTTGTCATTAGTCATGATGCAGACAATTTTGCATTCGGAGCTAATCTGAAAGAAGCATTAGTCGCTAAACAAAATGATGATTGGGATAGCGTTGTAGAAGCTGTGACCAATTTTCAGAAAACAGCTGTTGCATTACGTTATGCACCTTTTCCGGTAGTTTCTGCGCCGTTTGGTAAAACTTTGGGCGGTGGGGTAGAGTTTTGTCTCTATTCCGATAAAGTAGTAGCTCACCATGAACTTTATATGGGTTTGGTTGAAGTGGGAGTTGGATTGATACCCGCCGGAGGTGGCACAACAGAGCTGCTTAGACGAGCCATGGATAAGTTGGAAGGTGAAGCTGATCCACTGCCATTTATACGAGAAGTATTTAAGACTATCGGGATGGCAAAAGTATCGGAAAGCGCACATCTGGCTCGTGAACTTGGATATATGCGCGACTCTGATACGATTGTTATGAACCGTGATCTGCTCATCAAAACAGCAAAAGAAGAAGCTTTAAATCTTGTTCAGGCTGGATATCAGTCACCGGCAGAAACCTCTATAAAAGTACTCGGAAAAACAGCACTGGCTGCCATGAAATTGATGCTTCACGTAATGCATGAAGGAAAATACGTAACTGATTATGATCAAGTTGTTGCTACACGGGTAGCCTATGTATTAGCGGGAGGAGATCTCAGTGAAGAACAGGAAGTCCCTGAATCGTATTTATTGAAATTGGAAAGAGAAGCTATTCTTGAATGTCTCCAAGATGATCGAACACTTGCCCGTATGGAGCACATGCTGAAAAAGGGGAAACCGTTAAGGAATTAGCTTTTTAGACAATAGATGATAGATTTGAGATTAAAGAATGCATAATTACAAGCAGTTGGATGTGTGGAATAAAGGAATTGATCTGGCTTCATCTATTTATAGAGTTACAAAGAAATTTCCCAAAGAAGAAAAGTTTGGGATAGTTTCCCAGATGAGAAGATGCTCTGTTTCTATAAGTTCAAATATAGCAGAAGGTGCAGGAAGGAGTTCTGATAAAGAATTTCGCCAGTTTCTAAATATTTCTTTTGGTTCTTGCTCTGAACTTGAAACTCAATTAATCATTAGTCAAAATCTTGGGTATCTGACAGGAAGTGAGTTTGAAAGTATTTTATCAGATTTAAATGAAATTCAGAGAATGGTATTTACATTAATAAAAAAGTTCTCTTAAATCTTTTATCTAAAATCTTATGTCTATAAAAACAGCATATATAGTAGCGGCAACACGAACAGCATGTGGAAAAGCTAATAAGGGTTCACTTCGGTTTACCAGACCTGATTCTATGGGAGGGGAAGTCGTAAAGGATTTACTTAATAGAACTAAGGGCTTAGAAGCTGAGCAAGTCGAAGACGTGATAATGGGTTGTGCATTCCCTGAAGCCTCTCAGGGGTTAAATATGGCGCGACAGATCGCCTTGTTGGGTGGTTTGCCAGATTCAGTGCCGGGCGTTACCGTCAATCGATTCTGTTCATCCGGGCTACAAACAATAGCCATGGCTGCTGAGCGAATTATGGCTGGTGGCGCTGACGTGATTATAGCAGGTGGAGTTGAATCCATGAGCTTGGTCCCCATGGGTGGAATGTCGTTCCAACCAAATCCGGATTTAGTTGAAGATAAACCCGGGGTCTATGTGAGCATGGGTATCACTGCCGAAAATGTTGCTAGGAAATATGATGTGAGCCGTGAAGATCAGGATGAATTTGCATATCAAAGTCACCAGCGTGCAATAAAGGCATGGGAGCAAGGTAAATTTGATGGCCAAATCACCCCAATTAAAGTTCATGAGAAAAAAGTAACTGCCGATGGTGAAGTTGTTGAGGATTCTTTCACTTTTAAACAAGATGAGGGGCCGAGAAAAAATACGTCTGTAGATGCTTTATCAGGATTACGTCCCGCATTTAAAGCGGATGGAAGTGTAACAGCTGGAAATTCGTCACAAATGAATGACGCTGCGGCAGGCGTGGTGGTAATGAGTGGCGAAATGGTTAAGAAATTAGGTCTGGAGCCTATAGCAAGATATGTAGGATTTCAAGTTGCCGGTGTTGCCCCGGAAATAATGGGCATTGGTCCGATTGAAGCCGTTCCAAAAGTGCTAAACAAAACAGGTCTAAAATTATCGGATATTGATTTAATTGAATTGAATGAGGCCTTTGCTTCACAATCACTAGCTGTAATCCGAAAGCTTGGTTTGGATAAAGAAATAACCAATGTGAATGGCGGTGCCATTGCGATGGGGCATCCATTAGGATGTACAGGAGCAAAGCTATCCACTCAAATCTTGTATGAAATGAAAGCCCGTAAATCCAAATATGGCTTAGTTACCATGTGCATTGGTGGCGGAATGGGTGCAGCTGGAATTTTCGAAAATCTCAATTAAGGAAAATTATGTTTAAAGAAGACACACTATCAGGACAAACCATTTTAATTACAGGTGGTGGGAGTGGTTTAGGACTCGCTATGGCTAAAGGCTTCGCTAAGAGTGGCGCTGATATTGCTATCTGTGGAAGAACAGAGAAAAAGCTTCAAAAAGCAGTAAAAGAAATTGAGGGTGAGCGCGAAGGAGCCGTTGCCCGATATTATCAGTGCGATGTCAGAGACTATGATGGTGTAACATCAATGTTTGAACAAATTATTTCTGATTTTGGATCAATTACAGGTTTAGTCAACAATGCAGCTGGAAATTTCTTGTCCGCCTCGGAAGATTTATCACCAGGCGGCTTTAAAGCAATAGTGGATATTGTACTTCATGGAAGCTTTAACTGTACCCATGTTTTTGGAAACTATCTGATTGATAATGAGAAAGAGGGGAATATTCTAAATATGGTCACGACCTATGCTGAAGGCACCGGATGTGCGTTTGTATTGCCATCAGCTTGTAGCAAGGCAGGAGTCCTTGCTATGACCCGTTCCCTGGCATTTGAATGGGCAACCTATGGAATAAGAGTTAATGCTATCGCCCCGGGTCCATTCCCAACAGAGGGTGCTTGGTCAAGGTTAGTACCCAAAAAGGTTTTGGAGAAAAATTTTAAGAATAAAATTCCTGCAAAAAGGTATGGCGAGCATGAAGAGCTCGCCAATCTTGCAATATTTTTAATGTCTGATTTAGCACCTTACATAACCGGAGAATGTGTGGTTATAGATGGTGGAGAAAGACTTCAAGCCGGTCAGTTTAACTTTGTAGACGGACTTATGTCCAGAAGTAAGCTGAAAAAACTGTTCAAAGCTATGAAGCCTTGATTAAGAGACTATCAGCGTATTCTTAGTTTATTGCTAAACCAACTAAAAGTACTGCAGCAATAACTGCGTAGTAAAAACGCTTGATGTTTTTATCGGGCTTATGGAGTCCAAAAACATTTTTTAGGATGTAATAGTCAAATCCCAATTTGTAATATTTTTCGTATAACTTAGCTTTCATAGTGGCACCTCCTTTTATTGGTGCGGTCTTCTTAGCTGTTTAGTTCTTTTTTAAATCAGCTAATCTCTTCTCGAGTTGATTAATTTCTTGCTCTATTTTTTTTATAGTTAAAGCTTGTTTATCAGCTTTAACGACTTTTCCGTCAATAATGGTTTCTACTGAAAGTCTTTCACCTTTATCAAAAGTAGAAGTAGTAACTACTTCTCCAGCTGAATAAAGTGTCCAGGTGCCATGTGGTTTAAGAAGATTGTCTTCTTGCCAGTATTGCCCTTCCTGTGCTACAGTTCCATCTGTTTCCAGAAACTTGACACTAAAGAGATTCCCATCAATGTTGGTTACCACTTTATCATACTCTTCGTTGGTAATACTCTGTTGGGCATAAAGTCCTGTTGAAAATAACAGGGCTACAAGTAGTATAATTGTGGTCTTAAATTTCATGGTAACCTCTCTATTTTGGTCTTCCCAATGTTAAGGAATTGTTAACTTAAAGTAAATGGTATGTTAACGGAAAGTTAACATTAAGTTAACATAGCCTTTAATTAAACTGTGAGAGGCGTTTTTGAATTTTATCTATTTGAAGAGATAGGTGGTAAGCATCGTAACTGTTATAGGGGGTCTCTTGATTCATTTGTATGGACTTCAAGAAAATTAAAGCTGCCTTTTCAGCTGACTTTGCAGGATCAAAGTTTTGTTTTTCAAAATAAAGATGACCTCCTGAATTTAGACGTCCTACCCTAATGGACTGTGAAGGCACATTACACTCCAATACTTCTTGTTTTGAAGAAGCAATTCGCTTATGGTTATTATCCGCTGCACCGGTATAAATTCTTATATCTGAGGTAGTCCCATTATCAAAACGTATGAAGATGTGAATTCCAACAATGTGTTTACCTTCAATAGAAACTTCTTTTGCTTCAACATGATGAATGCCGCTATCAACCCATTTCATACAAAAGCCTAGTTCGTCTACCCAAAATTGCTGAAATTCTTCCTGCTTATTTAAGAACTGAGTATAATTTACCTCCCGGGTAATACTAAGGAATGAAGGTCGAGACATGCGATCCATCATCCATTGAGTAGCAGGAGCAAGGGTTGGCCAATGTGAAAACTGAATATGAACTCCGGCTTCTTTGGTAGCCCGATATATCTTTTCGAGTTTTTGAGTATCGGTAGGTGGGCGGGATATTAAAAAACAATTGAGGCCTTGATGAATGCCATCCAAAAGCAGATCCAGATTTTGCTCGGTATCATCGATAAGTAGACATGCGTCAACTTTTCCAACTTCTTTGATATGCGGACAGAGCTCTACTTCCTTTACTATACGATGGGGACGAAGATGCTTCTCCCAGGCAACGGCACGTTTCGCATCTCCTACAATTCCAACTTTCATAAGCATTCCATGTTTGTTGGAGCTCAAGATGCTAATGCAGCAGGAATTTTACAACAATCGAGTTTAGGGGGAGAAATGATACGTATAAATAGGTTTCAATCTGGCATTACAATGGCCAAGATGAAGTAGGCGAGTACAGCTGTACCAAAACTGGATACGAGAATCAGGGCAAAAATAATTCGAACAAGAGTAGCGTCCCATCCGAGGTACTCAGCAAAGCCGCCACAAACGCCGGCAAGCATTTTGTCTGTTCTTGATTTTCTTAGTTTAGCTGGCATAGTGATATAGTTAGTTTGATTATAATCTAACACGGTACTACGCCTCATAAAAAAAGAAGTTTCAAAAAAGTTCAAATAAAAAAAAGCGGAGCAAAAGCCCCGCTTAGGTTACGTATGAAAATCAGGTCCGATTAATCAATACTACTCATTGTTGGAGAAGCCGGAGCAGTGAATTCTGAATTCTCAAGTCTAAAATTTAGAGACAATGCGTATTGAACTCGTACTGGTCGCCCTCGCTGAACTCCGGGAGTGAATTGAGCCTCTTTTATTACTTTAAGAGCTTGTTCATCACAGCCAGCGCCTATTCCTCTTACAACTTCAGCATTTTCAACATTACCTTGCTCATTTACAATAAACTGAACGGTAACGCGGCCTTCTATACCTGCACGGCGAGCCATCTCAGGATATTCTAACTTAGCGTGAATGCCAGCCATTCCGCCTTTGAGCTTAGGCATTTCTTCTACCACTACGAAGAAGTCGTCTTCATTAGTTCCACTCGGTGACGAAGGTAGACCATATTGTTTATTTGGATTTATAGTACTTCCTATACCTTTTTTATCACTGTTCCTATCAGGATAATGGCGGACCCACATTGATGCACTCGCATTTGTAGAAAGTATCTTATCTTTTGAAATAATCTCTACATCAAGCTTATTAATCGAGAATTTAATTCTATTGTTTTTTAGGGTTCCTGCATTTTGACTTCCGTCGAATTGATATAAAGCAATAACAAAGTATCCATATTTTTCTGTGGGAATTGTTAAAGCACCTAGACCCGGTGCATTTATTTCACCAATCCCTAATTCTTCAGAGTTGATGACAGAAACACCATTAATCAGGATATCAGGTGCTGACAATTTCAAAGACTCCTGTTCTATTTGTTCCATAGATAATCCTTCGGGTCCTCTCAAATCAGAACAGGCGATGGGAAGAGTGATTCCCAGAATCATCAGGAATAAAAAGAAGATGCTTTGCCTGAATGAGGCTTTATGTAATTTGTGATATTTCATGGTCTTGATACGTTTTTTGAGTGTTGAATTTTTAACTGCCATACTCACCGAGAGTTTTCCAACGCAGGTGCTGAGTGGCACTAATTCATACAAGAGATTGGCATAAGACTTTATGGAGAAATCGGATTTGGAAAGGACTTCCTGATCGCAACTGATTTCGCGATAGGTATCGATCTCCTGGTTGCCGTATCGGATTAACGGGTGAAACCAAAACAGAGATTCGATCATGGACAGTGCCAGCTGCAACAGGTAGTCACCCCGTTTTATGTGGGTGAGTTCGTGCTGCAGGGCCATGTCCAGTTTTTCCGGTTCATGTTGGAGTAATTTTGGAAGGACAATCACCGGTTGCTTCCATCCAAAAGTGAATGGAACCAACGGATGATCGTGAAAAGCGAGTTTAATAGAAGATTTTTTAGGAAGTTCTTGCTCCCTTCCATCAACGGATTGTAATTCTGAAAGGCTGAGATTCTTGTAAAGAGACTTCAACGCTATATAATTACTGAAAAGGCGGCCAAGCATCACCACAGAGATAAGTGCGATTATTACTGTTATCAACCCAATAAAGAAAGAGGGTTCTTGCCAGTTAATTAGTAGTGCAGCTGAAGCAGAACCCGAAGCAGGTACTATCTCAATAGGATTCTGAACCACAAAAAAAGCGGTCTCCAGGTTAGAGGAAGCAAACCACTGAGGAATCTTACTCATCAATGCGGCAATCCCAATCCCAAAAGGTAAAGACAACAATGCGGCTGTTCTAAGATGGTAATGGAAAAGAGGATTAAGCTTCTCTCTTGTTTTTAGGAATACAAATGTTAGAGAACAACATACGGTCCATATTAATATGGGGAACCAAAAGGTGTCCAGACTTATATTTCCAATGTTCTTGATGAGTTCAACAAGTTCGTACATTACTTTTCCTCCATGTCGTCAATCATGTCTCGAAGTTCTTTGAGTTCGTCTTCGCTTAAATTCTCTCCCTTAACCAGCGTTTGCACTAAGGCTGATGTTGATCCCTTAAATACCTTGTCAATCATTCCGGAGACAAGGCTGGATTGTACATCCTGGGGTTTTTTGCGGGCGCTGTAAACATAAGTCACGCCGTCTTTGCGATACTTTAAATATCCTTTGTCATTTAAATTCTTCATGATGGTCATGACAGTAGTATAGGCTACTTTCCGAGTTTTCAGGATTTCCTCCTGAACTTGTGCTACTGTTGCTTCCCCCATTCCCCACACGTGGTGCAGGATTTCCATTTCCGATTCTCCAAGGGGTGTCAATGATTTTCTCATATACGTAAGTCTGAATTAGTTAATACTAATATAATAGTATTAGGTTAAAGTTCAAGATTTTATTTTGATGACAGTATAGTTAAAATGCCTTTATCGGTTGAAATTAGTTTGCCAAAGCACTTAAAAGGTGATTACTCCAAAATAAGATTGGTTTGAGCAGTCAGCTTTCAGCCTATTTTAAATTGAATAGCGGCTGAAAGCTGACATCTGAGAGCTTCTATAAAATAGTTTCAAGCTTTCAATAACACCGCAGGCTATTACGTTTTAAAGGCAACCGGTAAACGAGTTAGTTAAAGTGATTTAAAATTCGAATAAAGGAACGTTCTTTAAGATTCCTGCAATTTCATATGCATGAGCCGACAATACTTATCACATATAGATTCAGAACTAAAGCCTGTAAATTTAAAGGATCATGGCAAGGCAGTGTTTGTTTTGCATGATCAGTTAAACCTGGATGCTTGGCCCAGCTGGATTCGGGAAGAGAAGCCTTTGCTGATTTTCATCGAAGCAGCAGAAAAAGGGAAGGCACTTCCATATCACAAAAAGAAACTGATTTACCTGCTCAGCAGTATGCGCCACTTTGCTCTTGAGTGTGCGGAAGAGGGATTTCCTGTTCTCTATCATTCAACCCAAAAACATTACGACGATGGTTTGAATCGTATACTGTCCAAACAGAAGGAATTGGCTCTTACTTACATGACGCCTTCGGAGTGGGATTCCCGAGAACGAGTTCGGAAGGTAAAAGAGCAATTTGAAAACCGAGTCGAGGAAATCCCGAACAACTTCTTTTTGGCGGATGCTGAAGAATATAAAGAGAAAGTATCCGATGGCTGGCTGATGGAGTATTTCTACCGGGATATGCGAAAGAGAACCGGATACCTGATGAATGGAGATCAGCCGGAAGGAGGGGAATGGAATTATGACGAAGACAATCGGCAGAAGCTTCCAAAAGATCATCCAATACCAAAAATAGCGGAAACGGAGGTAGATGATATCACTCAGGAAGTCATAGATATGGTGGCAGATTGGTATCCGAATCATTTTGGAGCGAGTGATGATTTCACCTATGCAGTTACCAGGAGGCAAGCGCTATACCGGCTCAATGAATTTGTAGATGAGCGTCTGGATGAATTTGGTCCGTATGAAGATGCCATGGCTCAGGGTAAATATGATCTGTTTCACTCTCACCTATCTTTATATTTGAATAACGGATTAATCTTACCGATTGAAGCCTGTGATAAAGCGGAAGAAGCCTATAAAAATGGGGATGCAAGACTAAATTCGGTGGAAGGATTTATTCGCCAGATCATTGGCTGGCGGGAATATGTGCGTGTTTATTACGAGGCTATGATGCCGGAAGTCCGTGAGGCTAATCATTTCAATTTCACCAATAAATTACCAGAGCTGTTCTGGTCGGGCGACACCAAGATGAACTGCATGAGCGAATGCCTGAAGCCTGTTATTAAAGAAGGATACTCACATCATATCCCCAGACTTATGGTACTGAGTAATTTCAGCAATCTCACCGAGACCGATCCTCGGGAATTGAATCGCTGGTTTCATCTCGCATATGTAGATGCCTATGAATGGGTGGTTCTTCCAAACGTACTTGGTATGTCAACTTTTGCTGACGGTGGAGTACTGGCTTCCAAACCCTATATAAGCAGCGGGAATTACATCAACAAAATGAGTGACTACTGTAAACACTGTGAATATAAGATCAGCAAAAAAACAGGAGAAGATGCATGTCCCTTTAACTACCTCTACTGGAATTTTGTCGATAAGCAAAGAGAGACCTTTTCTAAAAACGGCCGATCAAACTTTATGGTGAATATGTTTGATAAGAAATCGGAAGATGATAAACAGTCAATTTGGGAAAGCTCGGAGAAGTTTATCAAAGAATTAGATAGAGCTTAGATTTTTGCAATAATTGTGGAATTGCAATGCTGTATTGAGTGCTACCTATGAGAAACATAATTTAGGAAGAAGCTGTACTACGTTATGCCTTTCGGAATACCTTGTTAAGGTAAATGTGTATTGATCTAGGAATGAAGAAACCCGACCGATACATGAGGGAATAATAATTTAATTCTTCATTTTTTTGTTATGTTTTCGGGCTTCTAATGCCTTCAGAGTCAACTTCTATAAGAACCTATGTCATACGAAAATTGTATTATGGATATTTAGGTATAAAAATCATAAATTCGATTTAAATCAAAATTAACCACCATCAAATGCTCTCTGATTTTGGCAATATTCTCCTCTTTATAATCACAGGATCAGTATTTGTGGTTGTAGCACTTTTTGTGGCAAAATTGATTCGACCTGATCGCCCCAATAAGATAAAAATGTTAACCTATGAGTGTGGTGAAATACCATTTGGAGACGCAAGAATCCAATTCAATAATCGCTTTTATGTTATTGGGTTGATGTTTCTGATTTTTGAAGTTGAGATTCTGTTGCTTTTCCCTTGGGCCGTGGTATTTAAGGAAATTGGATGGTTCGCTTTTTTGGTAATGTTAGTATTCGTCTCTCTCATTTTTATTGGATTCATTTATGAGCTTGGTAAAAGGCAGCTCAAATGGGACGTTCCCGTTCCACGTGTGCCGAAATATGTGGAAGGAGTTGGAGTTGTGGAATTTGAGGGTGAAATAGAAAATGAGAAGCTCATTGAAGCAGATATTTAAAACGAAATTATTTTAATCCCGATACATATAAGCATGAACTATGGGAATTCTCGATAAAAAATATCACGACAGTAACATCATCATTGTAAATCTTGAAAGTGCACTAAACTGGGCAAGAAAAAACTCACTTTGGTATGAGCAGTTTGGCCTTGCCTGTTGTGCTATAGAGATGATGGCTACTGCTGCTTCAAGGTATGATTTTGACCGATTTGGCATTATCCCAAGATCTTCACCCCGGCAGGCAGATGTAATGATAGTCGCCGGTACTGTTACAATGAAAATGGCTTCCCGAATAGAAAGACTATATGAGCAGATGTCGGAACCCAGATACGTAATTAGTATGGGCTCTTGTTCTAACTGTGGAGGTCCATATTGGGAGCATGGTTATCACGTGTTAAAAGGAGTGGACAAAGTAATTCCCGTTGATATTTATGTGCCCGGTTGTCCTCCCCGCCCTGAAGCATTATTAGAGGGATTTATAAAACTTCAGGAAAAAATAACCGGTGAAACCATTATTGAGAAAGAGGAAGGTTCAAGTTCTGAACTAGAAGAAGTTTCACAAGCCAAAACAGCATAAAGGATATGAAGCAGCCTGAAGAAATATTTGAATACCTGAAGCAAAAGTTTGGAGAAGATAGCATTGGCTTTGAAGCTCCTGAGGTTGGCCAACCCTGGATTGAAGTGGATGCCTCAGCGGTTAAAGATGTAATGAAATTTTTGCGGGACGATAAAGAGTTGAGGTTCGATGTATTGATGTGTTTGAGTGGTGTTCACTATCCTGATGAAGAAGCTGTTGGGGTTACTTACCATATTAATTCAACACAGTTGAAACACTCTTTGGCATTAAAAGCGAAAGCACCCATCGATAACCCTTTTATTCAATCCGTTGAGTCGGTTTGGAAAACTGCTAACTGGCACGAAAGGGAGGCTTGGGACATGGTAGGGATTAAGTTTAAGGAGCACCCTAATCATAAACGCATATTATGTGCAGAGGATTGGGAAGGCCATCCACTTCGCAAAGATTATGTTCAACAGGAGTTTTATAACGGTATGCCAACCGGCGATAATTAAATGAGATGAGTGATATGATGAATTTAATATCAAATGATGCCGGTAAAAAGATGATGACCATCAATATGGGGCCTCAGCATCCATCAACTCATGGTGTTCTGCGGCTGGAGCTTGACCTGGATGGAGAACTAATACATGCAGTTCGTCCAAATATTGGGTATTTGCATCGCTGCTTTGAAAAATATGCAGAAAAGGTCGGGGAATATTCAAAAGTAATCCCTTATACAGATCGAATGGATTATGTATCCGCGATGAATCAAGAGCACGGCTATGTCACAGCCATGGAAAAACTGCTCGAGATTGAAATCCCGGAACGTGTGGAGTACATCCGGGTGATAATGGCCGAATTACAGCGGATAGCGAGTCACCTTTTGGGAATTGGAGCCTTTGGCCTTGACTTGGGAGCTTTCACACCATTTCTCTATCTGTTCACAGAACGTGAAAAAGTTCTGGACATCTTCGAAAAGACAAGTGGTGCCCGGTTGCTTTATAATTATATGACTGTAGGCGGTTTGATTAAAGATGTTCATAAAGATTTTAAAGCTGACACGGCAGAATTTGTAAAAACATTCCGACCGAAAATTAAAGAACTGAATGACCTGCTCTCGTACAATAGGATATTTATTAAACGGACAGCTAATGTTGGAGTTCTTCCTGATAAAGTTGCCCTTAATTATGCCGCTTCAGGTCCGGTTTTAAGAGGTTCTGGTTTCAAGTGGGATCTAAGGAAAGACGACCCATACTCAATTTATGATCGTTTTGAGTTTGATATCCCAATAGGAAAGGGAGAAATGGGAACGCTTGGAGATTGCTGGGACCGGTATATAGTTAGAGTTCGGGAAATGGAACAAAGCCTGTTAATTATTGAGCAAGCCCTAGAAGGAATGCCGGATGAAGGTGATGTTACAGAAGCTTCACCAAGACGTATTCGGCCAAAGGCGGGAGAAATTTATGCTCGAACTGAGTCTCCTAGGGGTGAATTGGGCTATTACATTATAAGTGATGGAAAAGGTGCTCCGTTTCGCGTGAAAGCAAGGGCTCCAAGCTTTGTACACCTGAGTATGTTGCCGGCAATTTCCAAAGGATCATTAATTGCGGATTTGGTAGCCATTGTTGGGAGTATAGACATCGTGTTAGGTGAGGTTGATAGATGATGAATTTCATTGAAACAGTTAACTCTGAATAATTACACACAATATTAACATAGCCAGTTTAGATTAGGATTAAATTGGATAAAAATATCTAAATATATAATATAGAATGGAAATCTTCGGAAATATCGACCCAGCCATATCCGTATTGGCTCATACTCTTTTACCGTTGACTATCATCCTGGTGTATGCACTTGCAGCCATTTGGGGTGAACGTAAGATTGCCGGTTTCATTCAAGATCGCCTTGGGCCTCACCGTGTGGGCGGGTGGCATGGATGGGCACAGTCTATTGCCGATTTATTAAAGCTACTCCAGAAAGAGGATATCGTACCGGCAGATGCAAGCCGTTTCTTGTTCAAGTTTGCGCCTTTTATGATGTTTGCGGCGTCTTATGCAGCCTTTGCCGTACTACCATTTAGCAGTGCCTATATAGGAAGTATGATTAATATCGGTGTTTTTTACCTGCTTGCTGTTACCTCCGTTCTTACGCTTAGCGTGATTATGGGAGCGTGGGCTTCAAACAATAAATGGTCACTGCTTGGAGGGATGCGAAGTGCAGCGCAAATGGTGAGTTATGAGGTACCTACTATTGCAACAGTATTAACAGTTATAGTAGTATCGGGCTCATTGAATCTGATGACGGTTACTGAGCTTCAGTCCGGTAACGATGTTTTTGGCTTCCTTCCAAATTGGTTCATTTTTCAAAATCCATTTCTGATTGTCGCTTTCATAATTTTCTTTATTTCAATTTTAGCGGAGGCTCACCGGGTACCTTTTGATCTGCCTGAATCCGAATCTGAATTGGTGGCCGGCTATCAGACTGAATACTCAGGGATGAGATGGGCCATGTTTATGCTTGCCGAATATGCCGATATGCTGATGCTTTCACTCTTAGGAGCGACTCTATTTTTCGGAGGGTGGAATAGTCCGTTTGGAGAATTTATGGCAGGTCCAATTTGGGGTTTCTTCTGGTTTATGGGCAAAGGCTTATTGCTTGTTTTAGTCATGATGTGGATTCGCTGGACTTTACCCCGATATCGTGTGGACCAATTAATGGCTATATGCTGGAGCGTATTGATTCCGGCCTCATTTATAAACCTCATTTTGGTAGCCCTATGGGAAGTAATCTTTTAAATAACCGGAGCAGAGAATAATGGTAAATGCTTTTAAAGACGGCTGGTTGACTTTTAGATCCATATTTATTGGAATGGGAGTTACGATACGTCACTTATTTAGTCCGTCAGTTACAGAGTTGTATCCCGAAGAAAAAATTGAACTCCCAAAGGGAGCCAGAGCTCGTCTGTTTGTGAATATCGATGATTGCATCGGCTGTAACTTATGTGCCCGAGCCTGTCCGGTTAACTGTATTGATATCGAAACGGTGCCAGCTACTTCAGATGTGGATTTAGGAAAAACATCCACCGGCAACCCAAAGCGATTTTGGCTTACTAAGTTCAATATTGATATGGCCAAATGCATGTATTGTGATTTATGCGTTCATCCTTGTCCAACCGAGTGTATTTATATGGTTCCCGAATATGAGTATTCAGAATATGACCGAAGCAATCTGGTGTATCAATTCAGTGATTTAACCTCCGATTTGGTTGAAGAAGTAAAAGAAAAAGCTGAGAAAGAGGCGGAAGAAAAACAACGGCAAAAAGAGGAGATGCAAAGAAAGAAAGAAGAGGAAAAACGTAAAAAAGAAATGGAAGAAAAGTCTTCTGTAAAACCTGAAGAAAATAAGAAGGACGAGGACTCCGAAAATGAATCTTCTGATACTAATAAGGGGGACGAATAGCCATGGAAATGACAACCATACTTTTTTACCTCTTTTCAATTGTCACTATTACTTCTGCTTCAATTATGGTGTTTTCTAAAAACATCGTGCATTCTGCATTCGCACTCATGTTTACACTTATGGGCGTGGCTGCTCTATATGTACTGCTGTATGCCGATTTCCTTGCAGCCACTCAGATTTTAGTCTATGTGGGGGGCATTCTCATTTTGATTTTGTTTGGGGTAATGCTGACAACCCAGGGGCAGTCATTCAATTTCAAAACCATTACGGTAAATCTTGTTCCCGCTTCAATAGCATCCGTAGCTGCAGCCGGATTGCTAATTTTTGTTTTTACCAGAACAGAATGGACTGTTTCAGAACCTAATGAGCATAGCGATACAGTACACAGCCTTGGCATGATGCTGATGGGAGATTATGTATTACCCTTCATTTTGGTCGGATTTCTGCTTCTAGTAGCAATTATTGGTGCCATTGTAATGGCTACCCGGTTATCCACAGAAATTGAAAATCAATCAAACTAATTATGGAAATCTCAATGATACAATGGCTAGCAGAACCCGGGTTAACTCACTTTTTGATTGTAAGTGCAATCCTTTTTTCACTTGGACTAATGGCAATACTGACCAAACGAAATATAATCATGGTGCTGATGGGAGTAGAGCTCATACTGAATTCAGCGAATATAAATTTTATAGCATTTAGCAGGTTTACGGAGCTTTCGCTGGATGGTCAGATGATAGGTCTGTTTGTCATCATAATTGCCGCGGCAGAAGCCGCTGTTGCCTTAGCTATTGCGCTGAATGTATATAATCGCTTTAAGTCAATAAATCTTGATGATATCAGCCTGATGAAAGGGTGAAACATTAATAAATGAAATAACCATACAGAGAATATCACATGTTCACACAATTATCTATAACTATCCTTCTTTTACCCTTATTAGGATTTCTGTTGATGATTTTCTTTGGGAAAAGATTACCTCGTCAAGGCGATTGGCTGTCTGCGGGTATTATATCGATCGCATTTTTATCGTCCCTGTATCTGTTGATCACAAAAGTTGGTTCTCATTCAGAAGAAGTTTTTGTTACTACTTTCTCCTGGGTATTAGTTGGTTCATTAGATATTCAGTTTGGAATACTGGTCGATAATCTGACTGCTGTGATGCTGGTAGTAGTAACCCTGGTCAGTACCTTAGTGCATGTATTCTCTATTGCCTATATGAAAGATGATGTACGATACTCCAGATATTTTGCATACCTGGGACTCTTTTCTTTCTCCATGCTAGGTATTGTGATCACCGACAACCTGCTACTGTTGTATGTGTTTTGGGAATTAGTAGGGTTGAGCTCTTACCTGTTGATAGGCCACTGGTATGAGAAAAAGTCAGCTTCAAATGCAGCAAACAAGGCCTTCATCGTGAACAGAGTGGGTGATTTCGGCATGTTTATTGGAATCATGATTCTATTTGCCACGTACTCAACCTTTACTTTCGAAACAATATTTAATTCTATTGATGCCGGGCAACTTCCTTTCGAAAGTAGTGGCTGGCTTACCGCAGCAGGTATCTTGATTTTTTGTGGAGCCGTAGGTAAATCAGCTCAGTTTCCCCTGCATGTTTGGCTTCCCGATGCCATGGAAGGTCCCACACCGGTCAGTGCACTAATACATGCCGCGACGATGGTAGCAGCCGGTGTTTACATGGTAGCTCGGGTTTTCCCAATGCTAACGGCAGATGCACTGCTTGTGATAGCTTATATCGGTGCTATAACTGCACTAATTGCTGCTACAATTGCTATCACCCAATATGACATCAAAAAGGTGCTGGCATATTCAACAATAAGTCAGCTTGGTTATATGATTATGGCGCTTGGTGTTGGAGCTTATACTGCCGGTTTTATGCACCTTGTAACACATGCTGCTTTTAAAGCCGGATTATTTTTAGGGTCAGGTAGTGTGATTTATGCAATGCATAAAGTGCTGCATGCGCAGGATGACCATCACACTGATGCTCAAGACATTCGGAATATGGGTGGGCTGAAATCGAAGATGCCTATTACATACTGGACGTTCCTGATATTCACTCTAGCTATTTCTGGAATTCCCTTTACTTCAGGGTTTTTAAGTAAAGATGAAATTCTTGCCGGCAGCTATGCCTTCAGCACTATTAATGGTCATTGGTTGCTTCCCGTAATTGGCTTTTTTGTAGCAGGGCTGACAGCATTCTATATGTTTAGATTGCTCATTCTCACTTTTCATGGAAAGCCTTCAGATAAATCCAGAATTGATGGGATTTCGGAATCTCCAACAGTGATGATTATACCCCTGATGGTACTGGCCTCACTGTCACTCTTTTTCTTCTACAGTTTCAATCCATTTGCTGCTGCGGACGGATGGTTCTTTGGAGCAATTGAACGGCCGATGAGTATGGTGCCCCAAATGCTTCAGCCTGCAAGTAATACGGTCTTTGATGAAGCACTGCATCACGTACATACGCCGGCAATGATATTATCAATTTTATTTGCGGTGGCAGGAATACTGATGGCATTCACTCTGTACAAATGGAAAAAAATCAGTGCCTCCACTATAGCTGAAAAAGCGGGATTTCTATATAAAGGAGCACTTAATAAATGGTACTTCGACGAGATCTATGACAAAGTGTTTGTAGGAGGAATCCATTCGTTGATGAAGGCTTTAAGATGGTTTGATGAAAATATAATCGATGGAATTGTAAATGGATCAGCTACAGTAGTTAGAGGTATTTCAAGTATCAGTGGCTGGATTGATAACAATATCGTAGATGGGCTGGTTAATGCCACTGCAGCGTCTGCTGACAGAGCCGGCACTCTGCTAAGTAAAATTCAAACAGGAAAAGTTCAAACCTATTTGGTTTATGTGGTATTCAGTTTTCTGGTGCTGTTTGTCCTGTTTATGTAACCCAAAAGAATATGAAAACTTTAATAGAGCGTTAGACTATGGAACTTCAAATATTAGGCATCGGTATTTTAACCTGGCTTGTTTTTCTCCCGATAGTAGGAATGATTATAGTTTTACTGCTTCCGGATAAAAATCGAAATGCCATCCGCTGGACAGCAGTTATTGCTACCGGGTTACAGGTAGTTCTTGCAGGAATCATTTTTGCACTTTTCGATCGCTCTCTAGTCGGAATCAACGAAGCAGACAGCTTCCAATTTGTTGAACAATTCAGTTGGATCACTGTTGAATCCGTTCCATGGGTAGGCCGAATTGAAATTTCATATTTCCTGGGTATTGACGGATTAAGTGTCCTGATGGTAATTTTGACATCCTTAATTGGATTGATTGGAGTCATCTCATCATGGAACATTGAAAAAATGGTGAAAGGCTATTTTGCCTTATATCTGCTATTGGTAACAGGTATGATGGGTGTGTTTGTTTCCCTCGACTTCTTTCTCTTCTTCATATTTTGGGAAGTAATATTGCTACCCATGTATTTCCTGATTGGTATTTGGGGTGGGCCAAGAAAAGAATATGCAGCCATCAAATTCTTTATATATACTTTTGTAGGCGGAATTTTGATGCTGATAACGATGCTGGCTCTGTACTTCAGTGTGGCTTATACAGATCCTGCAACCGGTCAGTCGGTGCATACCTTTAACATTTTGCACATGATGAATCCGGATAATTTTGTTGAAGGGGGGCTACTATCCGGAGTTGACACCACCTGGCGCTATGTAGCCTGGATGGCTCTTTTCATCAACTTTGCTATTAAGATCCCACTCTTCCCGTTTCATACCTGGCTTCCTGATGCCCACGTTGAGGCTCCGACCCCAATAAGTGTGATATTAGCCGGTGTACTCTTGAAATTGGGAACCTATGGCCTCTTGCGAATAAACTTCCCCATTTTCCCCGACGCTACCATCTATTTCGTTTATTTCATGGCCGTTCTGGGAATGATCAGCATTATTTATGGAGCTCTTTGTGCGATGGCTCAGGATGACTTTAAAAAATTGATAGCATATTCATCCATAAGTCACATGGGTATTGTGGTGCTTGGTATTGCTGCTCTTAATACCCAAGGTATGGTGGGTGGGGTACTTCAAATGTTTAATCACGGTATTATAACGGCCGTACTATTCCTCGCTGTCGGCGTACTTTATGACCGAACCCATACTCGTGGTTTGAATGATTTTGGGGGTATAGCCAACCAGATGCCAAAATATACGGGCATTGCTATGGTAGGAATGTTTGCAGCACTTGGATTGCCGGGCTTAAATGGATTTGTGAGTGAATTGTTCTCCTTTTTAGGAGCATTCCAGGCTTATAAGTGGATTACAATGATTGCTGTAACAGGTATCATTATTACAGCAGGCTATATTTTATGGACAGTTCAGCGAATATTCTTGGGTAAAACACCGGATAATCGAAAAGACTTGAAAGATCTAACACCACGAGAAATTATCGCCTTTGCCCCTCTGATAGTACTCATTATCCTGCTTGGGATTTATCCGTCTCCTGTAATTGAACTGATGAATACTTCATTGAGCCACTTAGTTGAATTCATGACAAAAGGAGGATTCTAAATGATAGCTTCACTGAAAACCTCAGAGATATTAATGGTATCGGAAAACGGCAACTTACACAGACTAAATTACTGATATGATTGAACATTCCTTACATAGTTTAAGTCAGTTTTACCCCGAGATCGTTTTAGTACTTACACTCTGTGTAATTATAGTGGCTGATTTACTTGTCAAAAAAGAAAGTAATATCACCGCTTATATTTTTCTAGGCGGAATGGTACTTACGGGTATTTTCATACTGCTACAGTCAGGCAGGATAGATTCGGTTTTCTATAATATGATAGCGGTAGACCCTTTTGCGGTCTTCTTTAAAGCTTTGATAGTATTGACAGGTATATTCATCGTATTCTTTTCTTTGCAAAGCAGGGAGTTGGAAGAGTATAAAAGCAGGATAGGCGAGTATTACATGCTGCTTTCCGGTATGGTGGTGGGCATGATGCTTATGGTTAGTTCAACAAACCTCTTGTTAATGTATCTCGCATTTGAATTGACCAGTATCAGTTCATATGTATTGGTTGGGTTTACTAAAGAGACTCCGGTTTCTGCCGAAGCATCTATGAAATATATTGTATACGGGGCGGTATCATCAGGAGTAATGTTATATGGAATTTCCTTATTGATTGGGATTACGGGCGCTACGGATATGTATGGTATCAACGAAGCTCTAAATGCCGGTATCAATCAACCCGTAATATTGAATTTATCCATTGTAATGATAGTTGTTGGACTTGGATTTAAAACCGCGGTGGTACCCTTTCATTTTTGGGCACCCGATATTTATCAGGGGGCACCGATTCCAATAGCTGCAATTCTGGCGGTAGCTTCAAAAATTGCCGCATTTGGCTTAATGGTACGTTTCTTCCTCGTCACCTTTATGGATGCAGAAATTCTAATAACCTCAGGCGCATGGGAAGTACTTAGTGGGGTACACTGGAATATGCTATTGGCAGGAATGGCAGCTTTAGCAATGATCATTGGGAACCTGACGGCACTCAAACAGGATAACATTAAAAGAATGCTAGCCTATTCAAGTATTGCCCATGCCGGGTATATTTTAATGGGATTGGTAATAGTGGCTGAAGAAGGGCTCGCTTCCATCATGATCTACTTTTGCATTTATCTATTTATGAATTTAGGTGCTTTTTATGTGGCTATGCTTTTTTCTAACAAGTTAAAAACGGAGTCTATTGAACAATATAAAGGGCTTGGTTTTAGGGCTCCGTTGGAGAGTGTGGGGATGACTATTTTCTTGGTATCTCTTACGGGTATACCACCTACCGGAGGGTTTATTGCTAAGCTGTACATTTTTAGTGCAGGTGTAAGTGCCGGATGGATCTGGCTCGTGGCAATTGCAGGTTTGACAACGATCATTTCACTTTTTTACTACATGCGTGTAGTTAGGAATATGTTTTTCTATAAGCCGGTCGGCGAGGAAACAGCAATTAGTTTTGATATGGGGGCAAAGATATTCCTTTTTGTTTTATTAATACCAACGCTGCTGCTTGGTATTTACTTTGAACCGATTTTGAGTTTTGCAAAAGATTCAGTTCTAATGTTCGGTATGTAGCAATTTGAATTGAGGGAATAAGGTACCTGAAGTAAACATCGCAGTGTTCAATTCAGAATCATAAAAGAAAATTTGTTACGGAGACATTAACTAGGCCTAAGGAGGGATCTATTATCGATATGAGTAAGCGTAGATAATAACAGTAATCACAAATCCATGATGCCATGAAAAAATCAACCATAAAAAAACTGTTTACGGAAGCCGAAGAAGATCTGGAACACGCTAAAAAAGAACTTTATCGTCCCAAGGAGGATGTTGTGAACTTTTCTGCTTGTGTATTCTCAAGGCGAGCACTGCATAAGTATTTGTTAGGGTTATCATTGGTTAATGCTGATGAAAATGATGATGAAATTCAGGAAAGCAATTCTCTGGAAAAACTTATCGATTACAACGGTAAGTATAACGAGGATTTGAAAAATGTTGATTTTTCAAAGTTGAATTGTAAGTGTCATGATATTTCATCAGAAGCAGAGGAGGATATGGTATACTGCGATAGCGTAAATAAAGTAAGCTATTGTTTCCATCTTTCAGAAAGCGTGCGAAAAATTTTAATTGAAAAGAAGCCCTCTTTATTAAGCGAATAGCTGATTATCTGCTTCTAAAAGGCCATTTACTTTCCGACTATATAGGGAGGGTAAGAAATACGTTATTCTTTGAACCAGAATTAATTCAGGGTTTTCAATTAAATAGATATTGAATGAGATTCATTAAAGTATTAGGTGTGTAACGGATAAAATTGGTGAAGAGTGACAAGACTAACTTAATCCTGATATCATGAAAAACTCAAAATATAAAGAGCTGTTTCAACAGGCAGGCTATGAATTAGAAAATGTAAATAGCGAGCTCTCAAAACCGAAAAATAATGAAGTGAAGTATGATGCATGCGTCTCATCCAGGCGTGCTTTATATTTTTTGGTAAATATTATATATCAGTTTTATGGGGAGAAGAACAATGAAGAACTTAATGATCATCCTACTTTAGATGAGATGGTGAAATATTGCGCCGACTATAATGAAAAAATACGCTTTCTGGATTTTCATGAAGTTTATTGCAGGAAAAGGGATGTACTGGATGAAAATGCTCTTTTCTGCTGCGATGAGGTATCTAAAATCGAAGCTTGTTCTGAAGTGGCTGACAAATTAAAAGGTATAGTTATCGAGGTTGTCTGGGATGGAAAGTATCCACAGTCTTAGGCAGTATGGCATGTGATAAATTAGATATCTGCATCGAATTATATTTTATTATATTTGTCTGCTTACATTTAAGGAGCTAAAGTGCTTTGTAAATAAACTAAAAAAATAAAATAATGTTTTCTACCTCTTGCCATTATGCTCTTCAGGCTATGTTATTTATTGCTTTACATGCTTCGAAAGAAGAAAATATTGGGCTGCAAGTAATTGCCGAAAAACAGGATATCCCCAAACATTTTTTAAGCAAAATATTGCAGATTCTTGTAAAACATAAACTCCTTATTTCAATGAAGGGACCAAAGGGAGGGTTCAATTTGAATCGTCCTGCAGACAAAATAAAATTAATTGAAATAATCGAAGCTATCGATGGCTTGGATATTTTTAATCAGTGTGGTATTGGTTTTAAAAAATGTAGTGATGCTCACCCTTGCCCAATTCATCACGACTATAAAAATGTAAGAGATCAAGTGGAAAATCTTTTCCGAAACAAAACGCTTAAAGAACTAACTGAAGACGTTAAAAACGGGGATAGTATTGTAAGTTTAGGGAAACCATCGAGACAAGATTAGCACTTTTAGGTAACTAACTTATTCCCGACACCGATTTTAGAGCTTTTTGAAAAGCACCCCAACCATGATCTAAATATATACTACAAATAGTAGGTTTTTATAATAATAGTGGAGTTTTATGTCTAAAAATCTTATATACAATGTGTGTACATTTTGGAACTTTAATTAGATGAATATTATGCCTCTGGCGATAACTGATAGATGTATCAACTGTGGTTATTGTAAAATGGAATGCCCGAATAAGGTAATATACGAATCGGGCATGCGATGGATGCTCGATTCATTTTTAACATAATCTCGAGATTAAAACCGGATAGCCAACTAATACAGAATTAAGGATGACTATGTTTTCAGCATCATGTCATTATGGATTACAAGCGATGTTTTATATCGCATCTCATTCAACCGAAGAGAAAAATATAAGTTTGAATGAAATTGCGAGTGATAAGGATATTCCACAACACTTTCTAAGTAAAATTTTGCAGTTGCTGGTTAAGCAAAAGCTTTTGATTTCAATGAAGGGACCTCATGGAGGTTTTCGGCTAAAACGTCCTCCTGAAGAAGTAACTCTAATTGAAATCGTTAAGGCGATTGATGGCCTTGATATTTTTGAACAATGTGGAATTGGATTTAGAAAATGTAATGAAGATGATCCTTGTCCGATACATACGGATTATAAAAAGGTAAGGGACCGCGTGCGAGACTTATTTGAAACCAAAACACTTGAAGCACTTACGGAAGACATACTAAATGGTGATAGTCTTGCAAAGTTCACCAAGTGAGTAGCATTGAAAACACAGAATATCGATTAACAAGTTTACTTATTTAATAATCCCCGGAGGATATTTTTATGCCGAAAAAGAAGCTAACTATTGATGCAAATGAAGCAGCTGCTTACGTAGCACATAATCTTAGTGAGGTGATAGCCATATATCCGATAACACCGGCATCTCCAATGGGAGAATGGTCGGATGAATGGACGATGGCAGAAAAGAAAAATGTCTGGGGAACCGTCCCGGATGTGATTGAACTTCAAAGTGAAGGTGGTGCTGCTGGTTCATTACACGGTGCTCTTCAGTCAGGAGCCATGGCCTCTACTTTCACGGCCTCTCAGGGGCTATTGCTAATGATTCCGAATTTATTCAGAATTGCCGGTGAATTAACTCCTGCTGTAGTTCATGTAGCTTCTCGGTCAGTGGCCACCCATGCGTTGTCGATTTTCGGCGATCACAGTGATACAATGTCGGCACGGATGACAGGCATGGCCATGCTGAGCTCAAACAGTGTCCAGGAAGCAATGGATATGGCATTGATTTCACATGCTGCTACAATGGAATCCAGAATCCCTTTTATTCACTTTTTTGATGGATTCAGAACATCTCATGAGGTTCAAAAAATTGAGCAGATTCCTGTAGATGTAATGAAACAAATGATTGATGACCAATGGATTATCGAACACAGAAATCGTGCGCTTACACCTGACAGACCTATCATCAGAGGTACCGCTCAAAATCCGGATGTGTTTTTCCAAGCTCGTGAATCTGTAAACTCATTTTATGATGCTTGTCCTGATATCGTTCAAAAGGCTATGAACCGATTTGCTGATTTAGGCGGACGTCAATATCAGTTGTTTGAGTATCATGGCCCGGAAGATGCTGACCGTGTAATCATTTTAATGGGATCTGGTGCTGAGACGGCTCATGAAACTATTGACAAAATGAACGAGAAGGGTGAAAAAGTTGGGTTGATTAAAGTCCGCCTTTTCCGCCCGTTTAGTATGAATCATTTGATTCAGTCAATACCGGAGTCGGTTCAAGGCATTGCCGTACTGGATCGTACTAAAGAACCGGGAAGTACCGGGGAGCCCCTTTATAATGATATACTTGCAGCACTTCAGGAAAATAAAGTTGAAGGTTGGAAGAAGTTTGATGAAGATCTTAAAGTGATTAATGGTCGGTATGGACTTTCTTCTAAAGAATTTACTCCACCAATGGTTGCGGGAATATTTGAAGAACTCAAAACCGAAAAACCGAAAAACCACTTCACTATTGGTATTAACGATGACATTACTCACACAAGTCTTGACTATTCTGAAGAGGGATGGGAATCTGATAAAGAGGTATTTGAAGGCCTTTTTTATGGACTAGGTGCAGATGGTACCGTTAGTGCTAATAAAAACTCTATCAAGATTATCGGTGATAATACTGATAACTATGCTCAGGGTTACTTTGTGTACGACTCAAAAAAATCTGGGGCTACAACAGTATCACACCTGAGATTTGGACCAAACCCTATTCGTTCTGCTTACCTGATTGACAAAGCGGAGTTTGTTGCATGTCATCAGTTCCAGTTTCTCAACCGGCTTGATATGCTGAAACATGCGCGCCCGGGGGCTACTTTCTTGATTAATGCTCCCTACGCACCGGACGAAGTATGGGATCAAATACCGGAAAAAGTACAGAAACAAATTATTGACAAGAACCTCAAGTTTTATAGTATCGATGCTTATAAAGTAGCCAGAGAAAATGGCATGGGTAATCGAATTAATACTGTAATGCAGACGTGTTTCTTTGCGATTTCAGATATTCTGCCAAAAGAAAAAGCCATTCTGCTTATTAAGGCGGCCATCAAGAAAGCCTATGGAAATAAGGGAGAGAAAATTCTGGAAAGCAACTACGCTGCTGTAGATAATTCAATTGAAAACTTGTTTGAAATTGAAGTACCTGATAAAGCAGGTTCCAATATCGAAATGCGGCCTGCCGTGCCTAAAGAAGCTCCGGACTATGTACAAAAAGTGATAGCAGAAATCATATCCGGTAACGGAGATAGTCTCCCTGTAAGTGCATTTGAGCCTGATGGTACTTTCCCTACGGCTACCACCCAGTGGGAAAAACGAAGTATTGCCCAAGAAATCCCTGTACTTGAACCTGATATTTGTATTCAATGCGGGAAGTGTATGATGGTTTGTCCTCATGCGGTCATTCGAATGAAGGCGTATGACGACGAATGGTTGGAGGCAGCTCCTGAAACATTCAAATATATGGATGCAAGAGGACGCGAATGGCCGGATAATACGAAGGTCAGCATACAGGTATCACCGGAAGATTGTACCGGATGTGAGCTTTGTGTGGAAGTTTGTCCTGCTAAAGATCGTAAAGAAGTAGGGCGAAAAGCTCTGAATATGGAACCTATTGAGCCACTGCTTGAACAGGAGAAAGAAAACTGGGAACACTTCCTAAAAATCCCTGAGTACAAACGTGAAGACCTGAAATCAGAAACGGTTAAAGGGGCACAGTTCCTGCAGCCTTTATTTGAATTTTCCGGAGCCTGCGCCGGATGTGGTGAAACACCTTACATTAAGTTGATTACCCAATTATATGGCGACCGAATGGTGATTGCCAATGCAACCGGATGTTCATCCATTTATGGAGGAAACCTTCCGTCAACTCCTTATACCAAGAACAGTGACGGATACGGACCGGCTTGGTCAAATTCATTATTCGAAGATAATGCAGAGTTTGGCCTTGGATTTAGACTCACTATTGATAAACAAGAGGAACAAGCACGTGAATTACTCCATAATATGAATGGAGCAATAGATGGCAGCTTGAAGAACGAAATCCTGAATGCTGATCAAACTTCTGAACCTGGAATATTTGAGCAAAGGGAAAGAGTAGCCAAACTTAAAGACCTATTGCAGAAGTCTGATTCTAAAGATGCCAAAATGCTGAACAGCATTGCTGATTATCTGGTACGCAAGAGTGTATGGATATTCGGTGGTGACGGTTGGGCATACGACATCGGCTATGGAGGCTTAGATCATGTAATTGCCAGTGGAAGGGATGTCAACATCCTGGTCATGGATACAGAGGTGTATTCTAACACCGGTGGCCAGTGTTCAAAAGCTACGCCGCTTGGTGCAGTTGCTAAGTTCGCAGCAGCAGGTAAACGCGTAGGTAAAAAAGATCTAGGCTTGATGTCGATTAACAGTGGCAATGGTCACGCTTATGTAGCTCGAATTGCAATGGGAGCCAATGATATGCAAACCATGAAAGCAATCATTGAGGCTGAGCGTTATCCAGGGCCTTCAATCATCATTGCCTATAGCCACTGTATTGCACATGGTTATAATATGAAGAATGGTCTTACTCAACAGAAACTTGCTGTGGATTCAGGGTACTGGCCGTTGTTTAGGTTTGATCCTACGAAATCTATTGAGGGTAAAAACCCATTCCAGCTTGATTCTAAAGCTCCTAAAATACCGTTGAAGGAGTACGCATATAATGAGATGCGGTATCTGATGCTGGCGAAATCGAAGCCTAAAATTGCCAAGGAACTTATGACACAAGCTCAAAAAGAAGTCAATGAAAATTGGCGAATATACGAGCAGATGGAACAAGTTTATGAACCGAAAAAAGAAGAAGTACAGGAAGAATAAAGAGTACACGATTCAATCTACAGCTGGTCACTAATTTGAAGTGACTGGCTGTTTCTAAAAAGTTGCTGCTATCAAATGAAATAAATTCAAGTATATAAAATTAAAGACATGAACTTAGAAACAAATTATCTTGGACTTTCACTCAAAAACCCTCTTGTTCCGTCTGCATCACCGCTTTCAACTGAAACGGATAAAGTAAAAGCATTGGAGCAAGCAGGGGCTTCAGCTATTGTGATGTATTCCCTTTTTGAGGAACAAATTAGGAAAGAAAACGAGGCTCTAGACCATTACCTAAATACATCAAGCAACAGTTATGCGGAAGCACTGAGTTATTTCCCAGAACCGGATGAGTATCATAATCTTCATGCTGAAGATTATCTTGAGCAGATCGTGACTCTTAAAAAAGCAGTGGATATCCCGGTTATTGCCAGTATTAACGGTGTATCTAAAGGTGGGTGGATGTCCTATGCAGAAAGGATGGAAGAGGCCGGCGCCGATGCTATCGAATTGAACGTGTATTACATAGCGGGATCCCCTGACTTAACTTCGTCTGAAGTTGAGCAAATGTATATCGATGACCTTAAAGCTGTTAAAGAATCAGTCAACATCCCAGTTTCCATAAAGGTAGGACCATATTTTAGCGCATTTGGTAATATGGCAAAACGTCTTGAAGATGCCGGTGCAGATGGTCTGGTACTGTTTAATCGTTTTTATCAGCCCGATATTGATCTTGAAAATCTTGAAGTTGAACCAAGCCTGCAGTTGAGTAGCGCATTTGAGAAAAGGCTACCGTTGCGCTGGATTGCAATGCTCCGGCCGCATCTCTCATGCAGTCTTGCCGCTACAACAGGTATTCATACAGCAAAAGATGTAATCAAAATGGTATTAGCTGGAGCTGATGTAGCTATGATGGCATCCGTATTGCTTTACAAAGGTCCAAGGGTTTTAGAATCAATACTAAAGGAAATGGAAATTTGGATGGAAGAAAAGGAATACAAATCTCTTGAAGAAATGAAGGGAGCCATGAGTTCTTCATCAGTTGCAGATCCGGGAGTATTTGAAAGGGCGAATTATATAAAAGCATTGCAGGGCTTTGATTTAGATGATATTAAGTGATCCGCGTAATCTATACAGATTCTAAATACGCCCCATTATTTGTATTAAAATTGTTAGTGAAAGTTCTTTTGCATATTATATAGTAGAGTTTTTTGTCTAAATATCTAAAATAGATTAAAAAACTAACTAAGTTTTTTAATTAACAACCAAAATAGAAGATCATGGCAGTATTAATCACCGATACATGTATCAATTGTGCGGCTTGCGAACCTGAATGCCCAAATCAGGCAATTTATGAGCCGGGTGCAGAATGGTCGATGGCAGAAGGAACAAATTTAACTGGAAGCGTGACCCTCCTGAATGGAGATGAAGTAGATGCAAATGAAATGCAAGAACCTCTTTCTGAAGACTTCTTCTTTATTGTAGCTGACAAATGTACAGAGTGTAAAGGGTTTCATGATGAGGAACAGTGTATATCATATTGCCCGGTTCCTGATTGTATCATTCACGACCCTGATCATGAAGACTCAGAAGACGAACTACTTGAAAGGCAATCATTTCTGCATGGATAGATCCGTTTGTGAACATAAATAAAAATTTGGGTGAGCTGACTATGGCAGAAAGTGTATTAACCAAGGAAATGAAAAAGGTAGTTATCCGGTTTTCCGGAGACTCAGGTGACGGCATGCAGTTAACCGGAGATATGTTTTCTCAATCTTCCGGAATTGCCGGCAACGACTTAACTACAATACCTGATTACCCTGCCGAAATTCGAGCACCTCAGGGAAGTATTGGTGGTGTTTCGAGTTTCCAGATACAAATTGGCGGTACTGAGATTTATACACCCGGAGATACAGTAGATGTTCTGGTTGCGATGAATCCGGCTGCACTTGCTGCTAACCTTAGATTTCTGAAATCTGGTGGAACTATTATCGTAGATGTAGATAGTTTCACTTCAAAAAATCTAAAAAAAGCGGATTATGAAAGTAATCCTCTTGATGATAAAACTTTGGAAGAGTTCCAGGTAATTAAGGCTCCTGCAACCTCCATGACGAAAGAGGCTCTAAAAGATTTAGGCCTTGAGACACAGGCTACAACCCGCAGCAAAAATATGTTTGCACTGGGTTTAATTCTGTATTTGTTCTCCCGCCCACTCGAAAAAACCATTGCATTTATAGAGAATAAATTCAGTAAAAAACCTCTATTGGTTGAAGCCAATAAATTAGCATTAAATGCAGGTTATAATTTTGCTGACAGCACAGAATTGGTTGTAAAATCAGTATTCATTCCTCCTGCTAAACTTCCAAAAGGTACTTATCGGAACATTGATGGAAATAAGGCTATTGCATGGGGACTTTTGGCAGCTTCAGAAAATAGTGGACGAAAACTATCTCTAAGTTCGTACCCCATTACCCCGGCATCAGAAATTCTTCATGAGCTTTCTGCTCGAAGAGATTTGGGAGCTATTGTTTTCCAAGCCGAAGATGAAATAGCTGCAATTACAGCAGCAATTGGTGCTTCTTTTAGTGGGAATTTATCTGTTACAACAACATCAGGTCCTGGAGCTTCTTTAAAATCTGAAGCTATGGGTTTGGCCGTAATCTCTGAGATTCCTTTGGTAATTGTGAATGTGCAACGTGCAGGCCCTTCTACAGGATTGCCAACTAAAACGGAACAGAGTGACCTTAATCAAGCGCTTTATGGTCGCCATGGTGAAGCTCCGATGGTGATAATGGCAGCAAGTTCGCCGGATGACTGCTTCCACTTCAGTTATATGGCAGCAAAAATTGCTCTGGAAAACGTGACACCTGTAATGCTGTTATCGGATTCTTACCTGGCGAGTGGAACAAGTCCCTGGAGAGTTCCTGAGAAAGGAGAACTTGAAGGAATTAAAATTCCGAGATTTGAAGGAAATCCCGAAGATTGGCAGCCCTATATGCGCCAACCTGAATTTCTAAACAGATATTGGATGAGTCCGGGTGATGCAGGTTTTGAACATCGTATTGGTGGTCTGGAGAAAAAGGAAATTACCGGTAATTTGACTTATGAACCTCTCAATCATGAAAAAATGACCAAGTTGAGAGAGGAAAAAATAGACAGATTATCGGCAAAACTACCTAAGCAAGAAGTTATTGGAGCCACCTCCGGAAAATTATTGGTCGTGGGCTGGGGGAGTACTTATGGCGCTATAAATACCGCAGTCACAGAGCTAATGGAGGATGGTGAAAAAGATATCGGGTTCACTCACTTCAACTATATAAAACCCTTGCCTGAAAATACGGAAGCAATTTTTAAAAATTATGATCAAATACTGGTGTGCGAACTAAACAACGGACAGTTTGTACATTATTTGAGATCGATATATCCACACTTTAATTATCGACAGTTTAATAAGATTCAGGGGCAACCTTTCTTTACCTCTGAAATTAAAGCACAGATTATTAATCAATTATCGGAGTAACTATGGAGACTGATATAGCAAAAAATGGAACTCCCTTGACTGTGAAAGATTTTAAAAGTGATCAGTCGGTTCGGTGGTGTCCGGGTTGTGGTGATTATATGATTCTGGCAATGATGCAAAAGGCTCTAACAAATATGAGCCCAAAAAAGGAAAATACGCTTTGTGTTTCAGGTATCGGCTGTTCTTCCAGGATCACCTACTATATGGATACTTATGGAATCCATTCTATTCACGGCCGTGCTATTGCAGTTTCTACAGGCGCAAAACTGGCTAATCCGGATTTAAATGTATGGACCTTTACCGGCGACGGCGACTGCATGGCAATCGGGGGCAATCATTTTATCCATGCTTGCAGAAGAAATATTGATTTAAACATTGTGATTTTTAATAACAAAATTTACGGCATGACCAAAGGTCAGTCGTCACCTACAACACCCGAAGGGTTGAAAACAAAGACCGCCCCAGAGGGAAGCTATGAAAACCCCTTTAATATCGGAGAAATTGCCATAGGAGCAGGGGCGACTTTCTTTGCCCGGGTTCCTGATAATAACCCGAAAATGATGGAAGATGTCATGATGCAGGCATACAACCATAAAGGCACCTCTGTTATCGAAGTACTTCAGAACTGTGTTATTTTTACGGATGGCATTCATGAGCAAATAACAGGAAAAGATACCAAGGATGAAAATCAGGTTATTCTTGAGCAAGGTAAACCAATCTTATTCGGTAAAGAGAAAGAAAAAGGCTTGAAGATTGATAGGATGCGTATTAAAAAAATTGCTATAGAAGATGAAATTGGAGGCTCTTTGGTACATGATGCTGAGGACCCTGATGCTCTTTTGCATATAGCATTAGCAAATATGCAATATCCTGACTTTCCGGTAGCCATGGGGGTGATTAGAAAGGTTGCTACTAAGTCCTTTGAAGAAAATGTGCACGGTGCAATTAAAGCAGCAAAAGAAAGAAGCAGCTTTAATACTGCAAGTGACCTATTTCGAAGTGGAAATACATGGGAAGTTAACTAAAATCATCTACTTCTAGAATAAGCTGAATGAATTCATGGCAAAGATATAACTCAGATTTTCTATTTCAGGAAAATGGATTGACCTGAGATAGAAATTTGTCTTTTCCAATTATCAATTTTTTTGATTAGTATCGTTTTGAACCCAAATAAATTTCAGGGTATGTCAAACGAAACTAAATTCTTAATTGGGGCAATAGTTGCGGGATCGGTCGCCTATCTTGTTCCTCTTTATTATCAAAATATTTGGCTGGGGCTTTTCCTGCTTCTCCTTGTTGCTGTAGTTTATTTAGGAAGTCTTGTCCGGTTTGCAAATTTGAAATTGAAAACCAAATCCTCAAAATGGATCGTCAGTAGTTTTGCTCTAGTGCTGATGATATTTCAGGTTTTTGCCTTTGCACACTATTATGGTAGAAAAGATTTTCAAAAGGATCTTTTGCTAGAAATACGGAAAGTAATTGATACCGGAGTTACCCAGACTGATGTACACTCAGACCTCATCTATGTCTTGGGTCAACATCATAAAAATAAAAGAGATTCGGTCATTGAAACTGCAAGAGACCTCATTCCTGAAAAGCTTGGGGATAACGGAGTTTATATTTCTGACTTTGACCTTGATAATAAAGATTCAGAAAAGGACGATGAGACGAACTACTTCTACACGGCAGATGAAGAAGAGGACGAACTTATCGTGATTGTAGTAACAGAGGTGTCATTAGGAGAGAATCCGGAATTTGAAAACTATGACGGTCAGCGGGGTCGATTTGAAATGGTATACACACTGAGCGAAGAGGGGGTAGATTATGAAGTTCGAAATTAAGTTCCTGAATGAATGGCTGATTGCCATTGTGCTTCTCGTTGTAATAAGCGTAACAGCGGTATTTTATGTTGGAAATGCGACAAGTAATCAACTGCTCCAATTTTTCAATCCGAATCATGGTATGGTTCTGATTGGGCTGGAAACAGTTGATTCTATCAAAATTTTTGGAGGAGAGGTTCCTCCTGCAAGAGAAATAAACGTAACTACAATTTCTGTGCTAATTAGTGTGGTTTTTCTGTTGATGGCTGGTCCATGGCTGTTTTACATGGGATACAAGCATTTTGAGGATGATAATTCAAAATATAAACCTTGGTATTGGTTTATAGGTGCGGTTATTGTCCTGTTTGCTATTTCAGCTATTCCGGTAACCATTAACTCTGTTAGAGTTTTTGAGAATACTAAAGAAAGTGCACAAGTCAGTAGAACAAAAGACTTAATGAGGCAAGAATTAATGGAAGTAGGCTTGGCTGCTGCTGAGCTGGGTGCTTTGGAAAACGGATTCAACGAATCATTCCGTGTAGAAGATCTGGAAATGGCAGACTTGAAGTATGAATATTCTGTTGAAAACATTTCATCAGACAGCCTAGTGACTATCGTTTCAACTGGACTGAAGGCTGAAGGAGATTTTTCTTTCAAAGTGACTGTGAACCCTTATCAAAGGAAGGTGCTTAGTTTTAGGAATTAGATGATCTTCGATTTGGTTTCCCCAAACACTTATGAAGAACATTAATAGCCACCGAAAGTTTAAACGAAACGACAATCAAGTAGATCCGCAGGGAGAATACATCCTCTACTGGATGCAGATAAACCGGCGCTTTAAATATAACTATGCATTAGACTATGCCGTGGCTCTGGCTAATAAGCATGACAAGACTTTGCTTATCTATGAAGGACTAAATGTAGATTACCCGTGGGCTTCAGATCGCATTCATACTTTTATGATGCAGGGGATGAAAGAGAATCTCGAAATTGCCCAAGAAAAAAACCTGAATTATTACAGCTATCTGGAGCCGAAACCCGATGCAGGTAAAGGGCTTTTTTATGAGCTGGCTGAAAATGCCGCTGCTGTTGTTTCGGATGAATATCCGGTATTTATTATTCGGACCCATAATGAAAAGGTAGGCCAAAAAATTAACGTCCCTTACATCACTATAGATTCTAATGGGATTATTCCGTTGGGTGTGACGGACAAAGATCCATATTCAGCATATCTTTTTCGAAAGGTGATGCAAAAGAACTTTCTGGAAGCCTATACAAATCCTCCAAAAAAAGATCCTTTGGATGATTTAGAGAATCAAAAGCAGATTAAATTATCAGATTCATTCCTGAAGAAATATCCGCCGGCGAATGAAGCATTGGCTGACATTCAGAAAACGGTTTTAGAATTACTTATTGACCATGAAGTTGGGGTAGCTGAGCTGGCCGGGACCCGGCAGGCTGCTTTAGATAAGCTGGGGCATTTTGTAGGACATAATCTGTTTAATTACGATGATCACCGCAATGACCCGGATGCTAAAGCATCAAGTGGATTAAGCCCATGGCTTCATTTTGGGAAAATCAGTGAGTATGAAATTGTGAAAACGGTTTTTTATCATCAGCCGGATGATTGGGACTTGGATTCCATCACCCCAAATAAAGGAAAGAATTCAGGGTTTTTTAATGGTGATCCTAATATCGAAAGCTTTCTGGATGAAGTGATTACATGGCGGGAAGTAGGGTTCCACTATGCCCATCACCGTCCGGATTATGATCAATTTGAAAGTCTACCTGACTGGGTGAAAAAGACAACTGATAAGCACGAAAGTGACGAGCGCGAGTATTTGTATGATCTTGAAGAATTCGAGCAGTCTCGCACACATGACGAGATCTGGAATGCGGCTCAAACCGAACTTCGAGAGACCGGAGTGATGCATAATTACCTCCGGATGTTGTGGGGAAAGAAAATTATAGAGTGGACGCCTGATTACCGAACGGCTCTAGACTATATGATTGAACTCAATAACAAATATGCGCTGGATGGACGTGATCCCAATAGCTATTCCGGTATTTTCTGGTGCTTTGGTCGGTTCGATCGTGCCTGGCAGGAACGCCCTATCTTTGGCAAGCTTCGATATATGACGAGCGATTCAACACGCAAAAAGGTAAAGTTGAAGCAATACCTGAATAAGTTTGGGAATCAGAAATCATTATTGTGAAAACCAACCGTAGGGGTATCATGAATTACCCCTACGGTTGGTCGCTGGCTTGATAAAGATATTGCCATATTCTTGATGGTTTCCACCTGTTAAAACACATATCTTACATATGATTTAACCATCAAGTTTAATTCATGGATCTCTTCGAAGAAAAAAAGTCCGGCGCTTCCCAGTCTTCCAAAGACAATCCGCAGTATAGCGAGCCATTAGCTACGCGCATGCGTCCACAATCGCTGGATGAATTTGCAGGACAGGAGCATTTGGTCGGTGAAGGAAAGATGCTTCAGCGAATGATTGAAAGCGGGATTATTGGATCGCTCATATTTTACGGTCCGCCCAGTTCAGGAAAGACCACGTTGGCGCATGTTATTTCAAGAGAAATAAAAGCCCAATTCGAAGTTATTAATGCCGTTCTTGATGGAATCAAAGAATTACGAAATGTAGTAGATAAAGCTGAAAAGCTCCGAAAGCTCAATGGTCGCAAGACCATACTTTTTGTAGATGAAATCCATCGCTGGAATAAAGCACAGCAAGATGCTTTGCTGCCTCATCTTGAGTCCGGAATAATAACGTTGGTTGGAGCAACGACCGAAAATCCATTTTACTCTTTAGTGAATCCGCTGCTATCAAGATGCCAGCTTTTTGAACTTCACCCCTTAACCATGGATGAAGTTAAACTGATGCTGAATCGTGCACTTAAAGATGAAGAACATGGGCTTGGTAAAAAAGAAATCGAAGTAGCTGATAAAGCTTTCGATCATCTTGCTGAAATGGCAGGTGGCGATATACGAAATGCGCTGAATGCTTTAGAAGTAGCGGTGCTATCCAGTACTCCCAATGAAAATGGAGTTATTGAGATTAGCCTAGATATAGCAAAGGAAAGTATCCAAAGAAGGAATGTCCGCTACGATCGAACCGGAGATGAGCACTACCACTACGCCTCAGCATTTATAAAATCCATGCGAGGCTCAGATCCTGATGCGGCACTATATTGGATGAACGCAATGCTGGAAGGAGGAGATGACCCTAATTTTATCTTCAGGCGACTGCTCATCTTTGCGAGTGAAGATGTGGGGCTTGCAGAACCAAATGCCCTTACCGTTGTAAACTCTTGCCAGGAAGCGTTCATGAAATGCGGGATGCCGGAGGGAATGTATTTTCTTTCCCATGCCTGCTTGTATCTGAGTCAGTGCCCAAAGAGTAACAGTACTAAGGCGATCTTTGAAGTAAATCGCGAAATCAGTGAAAAAGGAGTGATGGATATTCCTGCATACCTCAAAGATAAAACGGCAAATAAACTTGGAGCCAAACATCTTGGAGTCGAGAATGCTTCTGATGACTATAAGTACCCCCACAAGCACCCTAACAACTGGGTGGATCAACAATATTTGCCGGACGCATTAAAGAATAAGAAATGGTATGAAGGGGGAAGTCAGGGTCGGGAAGCTTTGCTATGGAAAAAGTGGCAAGAGATTAAGAATCAAAAAGAAGACTGAGAGGTGAAGGTTTTTTGAAATAAAATAGGCGAAGCACGTCAGCACTTCGCCTATTGTTGTTGGAGTCACTAATATTAACAGAGAGTAAATCGCAGCCTAACCAACCGAACTCTCTGAAAAATATTAGGCAGAATAAAAAATAGTAATGAAGTAATTCAGCGATCACTTGATTACACCTGAAAATATATGTCTTTTTAGATATAAATCAAAAATAATTTAGGTAAATAATTAAAAAAAGTTATTTATATATAGATTATATTGAAAAAGCACTTACATAATTAGGCATGCGAAAGAAAAAGCTTAATTGGAATGTTTTTCGTCAGCAAATGGTATGTTTCTTAAGAATACAAAAGCTGTTATAACAAAAGATTAATGGATCTAAAAATAATCAGTAGTACCGACCGTCCTAATTCAAATGCACTTAAAGTGTCTAAATATGTTAAGTCTTTATATAAAGATAGAGGAGTAGAGGTAGGGGTTATTAGCCTTGCAGATTTTCCACTTAAAGAGGTGATCGGTGGTCCATATGGTAAAGACTTACCTGAGGTAGAAAAATTCAGACGTCCAATAGTAGAAGCGGATGGATTGATTTTCGTGATTCCGGAATACAATGGCAGTTATCCCGGAATTTTAAAGCTGTTTGTAGATTACCTTCCATTTCCACAAGCTTTTGAGAAAATGCCAATGGCGTTTATTGGTGAATCTGCCGGAGCATTCGGGGCACTTAGATCGGTGGAGCAATTTCAGATGGTTGCCAATTACCGTAATGCACTTCAATTTCCGGAACGCGTATTTATTTCCCGAGTCAAAGATGAATTTGATGAAGAGTCAGGTTTGAAAGATGAGTTCAAACAAAAGCTGCTATTATCACAAACAGATAACTTCATTAAGTTCGTAGAATCAGTTCGGCAAAAAGAAATGGATCAGCTAATCTGATCTTTAGCCATTTCTGAGCATATAGCCTACCCCATGTAAGGTAATCAGGTAGCGAGGATCATCGGGGTGAACTTCAATTTTAGCTCTCAGTTTAGAAATGTGTACATCAACCGTACGGGTGTTTGTGCTGAATTCATATCTCCACACTTTCTCTAAAAGCTCGTCTCGGGATACCGGTTCATTCGCACTTTTCAGCAAATAGCGGATCAGTTCAACTTCACGGGAAGTAAGTTCGATTTCCTCTCCATCCGGCCGGTGTACTGCAGATTCCATGAGATCAATTTTGATAGGACCTAACTGCAGGATGTCAACTTCACCAGAACTCGAATAGGTACCTGCACGACGAAGCCGTGCTTCAATACGGGCAAGAAGCTCTTTAACGCCAAATGGTTTTGTCAGGTAATCATCGGCTCCGAGATTAAGGCCTTTCACTTTATCAGGTTCCTGATCTTTAGCCGTAAGCATGATTACAGGGAAGGTATATTTTTCATTTCTGATTTCTTCCAAAATATCATACCCACTTTTCCCGGGCAGCATAACATCGAGAATCATAAGATCTGGTTTATGCTCCTTAACCATTTCCATGGCTTGAGTGCCTTCTTCGCTAACGGCGACATCGTAGCCTTCGCTTTCAAGTGTATCCCGTAAAGTAAAAACCAAACTTGGCTCGTCTTCTACAACGAGAACTTTCATGCGTTTATCCGACATATTCTGTGTGCCTATTATTCTTTTGTGTTGGTGAAGTACCCGTTTGTGAACTGTTTCCGGAGGCTTCGTCTTTCACCAATTTAGGAAATCTTACAATAAATGTTGTTCCTTTACCTAAACTACTTTTTACCTCGATTTTACCGCCGTTTAATTCCACCATATTTTTAACAATACTGAGGCCTAATCCATGCCCTTTGATTTTGCTGCTCAATGAGTCGGATTCATCTACACGGTAGAATTTATTAAAGATATTTTTCTGTGCTTTTTTAGGAATCCCGATGCCATGATCCGTGATGCTGAAAAAGACTTCATCTTTATTCTCTGAAATCTGATAATCGATATACTTTTCGCCGTTGCTATATTTGACGGCATTTTCTGTGAGATTGTTCACGATGGTTTCAAAGCTATCGCTGTCAATCATACACATTGCTTTCTCAGCGGAAGACGTAAATTTCACATCAAAGCCTTTATTTTCAATGTATTCCCTATTTTCATTCAAGTAGGAGTTCATGAGTTCATGAATGCGATAAGGCGCAGCTTTAATCATGTTTTGTCCTGAATCTACCCGAGCCACATCCAGAAGTTTTTCTATCATACCTCTGAGCCGTATGGATTCATTATAAATGTGTTCACCATATTGCTTGAGCCTTTTGGGTTCGGTGACTCTGCCATCCGAGATGTTTTCACCGGCAGCCTGCATAACAGCCAAGGGAGTTTTCAATTCATGAGTTACATTTGCCAAAAAGCTAGCTTGGCGTTGGGCAAGGTGGCGTTCTCGCTGTGCGGTTACAAACATGAATATTAATGCACCCATTAGGAATAATACAGCAACTCCCAATACAATCAGGTTTTTGATGAGTGTAGCATTGTAGGCATTAGTAACCGGAGTTTGCAGGAAAGCAATATTTAAGGACCAGTTGTCAAAAAATCCGGACCCTGAAAATCCCATTCGGTGATCACGTAAGTCACGATCATAGGTGACTGTAGTGTCATTTGTGGCAATAACTTTGTTGTTAGGCCAATCTCTTACCCAAACTACAATTCCTGACTCGCTGCTCTTGCCAAAGTAATTGGTGAGCAAAGGGGGAAAGACCTCATTTATGATGTAATCTTCATTCAATGTGAGGGTTAAGTAGCCGATCATTCTACTTTCGGATAGATTAATCAACCCTACATTCAGGCTTCGATGGGTATCAAATTCAAAGTTATTATTCCAGCGGTAATTAAAATCATTAAGCTGAATTTTAGTCTTTGTGCGCGCCAAACCTACACCATCACAAACAAGATCCGGATAATCATTTGTTGGGTTGATGGCATTCTGGGTAGCGTTATACTTATAAATAGCTTCACTCGTATCACAGGGGTCAACATTTTCCGGGGTGAAGTAGATGCTTTCAAAAAAAGGACTCTTGGAAGAGCGGGTTAACACTTCCTGAATTTTTTTGGGAAACTGACCATTCTGAGCAATAGAATTTTCAATGGGTTCAAGCTCAATTTTATAAAGGCCTCTTAAAGGCTCAAGGATTTGATTTCTGATGGTATCATTAATCTCATCCAGCTGGTCAATGCGGCGCTCTTCTTCACTCTCAACCATGCGGTCGCGCAAATCATAAAGAGAAAGCACGTTCATGCCTGTAAGTGCGATAATAGCTGAAAGCCCTAACATCAAAAGAATCCAGCGAAAAGCCCTGTTTCGAAGAATTTTCATGGTACTGTGGTTTTAAAATTTCAATAAGAAATATAGCATTCTGGGGGGATCTTTAAACTCAAATTTGGTAAAAATAATGGGTAATAAAAAAGCCCCTAAAGTGTATTGGGGCTTTCTCTTAAGGAATATGAGTAAATAATACTTATTCCGTCCAGATGTTATTCTCGCGATTTGTGTCCGGATAATAGTGATCGGCATCAATTTCTACATTTGTTACTTTAGATGGAGCTTCAATGGTTGTGGAGGTCATTCTCTTACCTTCCATCCAGTCTTCAACGCCAATTCTCGTACTAGTTGTACTGCCATCTTCAAATGTGATTGTTAAATCAACAGGCATCACCACATTACCTAAGTCTTCAATTGTAATCGTGGCTTCATTACTTGACTGAGCAACATCAGCAACTGACTGGTCGAGCGTCCAGGTCTCGAAGTACCAAGATCTCCAGAACCAGTCCAGATCTTGTCCTGAGACGTCTTCAAAAGTGTTAAACATGTCGTAAGGAGTAGGGTGTTTGTATGCCCACCGATCCATGAAGGTAGTCCACGCAGCAGTAAAAACATCTTCCCCAAGTACGCCTTTTAATGCAATAAGTACAGATGCCGGTTTAGGGTAGGATGCCACCCCGTAAGCAGGTCCGGGATAATGATAATCGGACCAACGCATGATTTCACCCTCTAAATAGCTGCCGGCTATGGGCAGGTAACTGTTAAATTCTTTCAAGCGGCTAAATGTATCCGGAAAAATGGCCCAACGGGCTTGTGCTTCGTGATAGGTAGTAGCTCCTTCATCCATCCATGCGTAACGTCTTTCATTGGTGCTCACGATCATGGGGATCCACATATGAGCGATTTCGTGAGCAGTTACATTATACAATGCTTTCTGTTTTTGCTCTAATGGAATATTTGGGTTTGGATTATTATAACTGCCAATGACAGTCATCATTGGAAACTCCATTCCTCCCCCTATAATACCGGCGCCTTCAACTGAGGTCATGTGTGGCCAAGGGTATTCGATGCCTGTATAACCCGACAGAAAAGAAATTGAATGAGCTGTGAACTCGGCCGATTTTTCCCAAAGCGGGGCAGACTCACGCCAAAACGCATTGATTTGAGTATAGTCAGTATTCCCGTCTCCATCTACATCACCAACGGGTGTTCTTTGAGCATCCCATTTAGACTCGAGTGTGGCACTGAACGCAATATCGCGAACCTGTTCAGCTCGAAACTTCCAAGTTAGTTTTCCTGATTCACCGGTGTTGGTAGTATTCTTGAAGTCACTAATGGACACAATATTTACAACGGAATCTGATTGTGTTGAATTCTTATAATTTTCGAGAATCGAAGGAGCTAATACTTCTTCAGGATTTAAAAATGCTCCGGTACTCATAACAAGCCATTGCTCAGGAGCCGTTATGTTTATGTCGTAATCACCAAAATCATGGTAAAATTCTGCGTTACCTGTAAAGTCATCCCCAAACCAGCCGTAAACATCATCATAAGTAGCAACGTGAGGGAACCAATAAGCTAAGAAGTAGAGGTTTTTACGGCTATATCCCATTCGTCCGCTTGCCCCTGCTTGTGGAATTTTGAAATTCCAGTCTATTTCAAGGTCGATAACCTGATCCGGAAAAATTCGTTCATTCGGATATACGATCAAGTTGGTTCCTTGAACAATATAAGTCGGGCGGCTTCTCTGATTGCCTTCCACACTTTCACCGCCGATAGTAACACGAGTAATGTTTACGCCTCCGGTAATCTCAGCAATGTCCTTACGGGGTACTCCTTCTTTATGGAGATTTTGGGCCAACTCAAAAAGCATAAAACTTAGCGTGTCGGGCGAATTGTTGGTGTATGAAATGCTTGCCTCTCCGAACAACATGGTATCAGCAGGCACAAGCTCGGCATCAATGGTATATGAATAGGTGTTTGTAAAATAATTGGGTCCCGGATTGCCGTCAAAAGAGCGAAAACCGTCTTCAACAGCTTGTTGGAAATCCGAGGGTTCTTCTACCTCATATGGGATTGGGCGTTCTGGAGTAAAAGCCGGAGTCTCTGAGGTGGTTTCGGTTGTTTGTTTTGAAGGTGAGCAGGCCGTTAAAAAGGCTAACGTGCAGACCAGAAAAGCCCGGCAAATCGTTTTCATAGTTCTAGAATGTGATTATTAGGAATCAAAAGTAAAGAGGAAAGTCAGGAAGCTTTATTACTTGTTAATCTTACTTAGATTCTTTTCTATTGACTCCTTGAGGTCATTGAATTCAATCGGTTTCACAAGATAATCAAGATATTCAGTTTCTTTTGCTCTCTGAACGTGGTGAGGGTCTGAGTTTCCTGTTATATAAATAACGGGCACATCAGAGAATTTTCGAATTTCTTTCATGGCCGTAATCCCATCGATTTCTCCTTCAAGAGAGATATCCATAAGAATAAGGTCGGGTTTAATTTTCTGAGCTACTTCTATAGCAGTTTTACCATATACAAGCTCTCCTTCAGCGTCATAGCCCAACTTCTCAAGGTAGCTTTCATACAGAAGATTCAGGATCAGATCGTCTTCTACGATCATCACTGTCTTGTTCTGTTTCTTATCCATCACATTCCATTATTTATCATTGCCTAAAAGCATATGTACCCAATAATAACATGAATTGATATTAAAGGAAATTTTATAACAATAAAAAATTGCAAATAAAGGATTTGTGACTTGAGATGAGGGTGGATGAACCAAAATCTTCGTTTGATTTTGGAATGAAGGCTAATTTCTAACTATTGCCGTAATTTTTGGTTACAGAAACTTAGGGTTATCAGTTAGTCCGACCGACGGATAATAAACTTTCTAACATTCCGTTTATTTGAGTACATTATGTACAACAAGTACAAAAAGAAAATAAGATGGATGTTAAAACCGTAAATAGCGCAAAGGCCCGAAAGACCTTTTCCGATCTGCTGAATGAAAGTGGATTTGGTGGAAAGCGAATAGTAGTAACCCGAAAAGGGAAAGCGGTTGCGGCCGTTGTTTCTATTCAGGATCTGGAAGCTCTTCAGGCGCTGGAAGATCACAATGATGTTACAGAGGCAAAACGTATCCTTTCAGATCCAGAGAGTGAGTTTATCTCTTGGGATGAAGCTAAGAAAGAACTATCGAAGTAATGAGTTGGAATATTGAGATTGAGCGCAAAGCACAAAAAGCGCTCAAAAAAATTCCCGTTCCGTACAAGTCCAATATCATTGAGGCTATTGAACAGCTAACCAATGAAGCCCGGCCCCCAGGATGTACCAAACCAAAGGGAGCTTCCGACCTTTGGAGAGTGCGAGTAAACGATTATCGAATTGTATATCAAATCAAAGATGAACAACTGCTAATCTTAGTCATCCGTATAGGACACCGCAAAGATATTTATGAAGGGCTTTAGGTATTTGACCAGTTCCAACCAGATGAAAGCCCGGCGCCGGGATAGTAAGCCACGCACAAAACTAGAGTAAAAGCGCGCAAAAATAGGGGAGTTACTTTGCATTGCCTTGTAACCACATTGTAACCAGCGAAACAGTGCCTTGCCAGTCACTATAAAACACAAAACCCCTGCAACTCTCTAAGTGTTTGAGCTACAAGGATTTTAAGTACCTGAGGCCGGACTCGAACCGGCACGGACATTTTAATATCCATTGGATTTTAAGTCCAACGTGTCTACCAATTCCACCACTCAGGCATTTGGAAGGCTCCAAATATACGGCTTTAGTTTTCACTACTTCAATAAAGATTTAAACAAATTATTGAATCACCCTTTCTGTTTAGTAACTTTCAGCAAATAAAAAACAAAAGAAGAGATTTTATGAGACGTTTAATACCCCTAACGATTTTGATGAGTGTAATATTTACAGCAAGCAGCTTTGCTCAGCTTGAAATTGGTGCATCCTACGAACTCCGTGACGAAGACCCTAAAAGTGGTTTTGGGTTACGAATAGAGAAAGGAATCCTTGAAAAAATACCGGTTGTTAATCTTTCACTGAGAGCACACGGAAGTTATTTTAGTGAAGAGAATAATGTGAATCCTGATAACCAAAGTTTCTCCTATTCGGAAGATCTGACAAATTATGATATCGGTATTGCCGCTGTAGGTGGAGTTTCTGTAGGATTAATCGAGCCTTATATAGGTTTGGGACTTGGTACTGAGAATTATGATAAAGCGGTAAACGACTATAACGGACTTCCGGGTGATAGACCGGAAGAAGGGGATGAGAGTAACCTCTACTGGAACATGTTTGCCGGAGCTAAAGTGACAATTATTCCCATTCTAAAGCCTTTTGTAGAGTATAGATATTCTAATAAAGAGCTGGCAGAACCAACATTAGCGGCTGCTCAAAATGGGCGAATTATGTTCGGTGTGTCTCTTAGCTTCTAAAATTAATATTTATATAAAAAGCGGATATGAACTTCATATCCGCTTTTTTTGTAGGGAAAGATATATTTAAGTGCTTAAAAAAATGGTTATAACTACATTTAAAGTGAGTAAGGCAAGATTGGATTAGTACATGAGTAACTCCACTTCCATAGATAAATATGACCTTGAAGGTTATAAACTTAAAAAAGCTCAGAGAGAAGATCTGAAGCAGTTGCTGGAAATATGTGAAGAGCATATTGAATCGGTAGATGCTAAAGCTATCACCTCAGCTTTTAAGCTATGTTATCTTTCCCACGAGGATATGAAGCGAGCATCAGGAGAGCCCTATTACTACCATCCTGTGGAGGTCGCAAAAATTGTCGCCAGCGAGATTAATATTGATGATATCTCTGTGATAGCTTCTCTGCTGCATGATACCGTCGAAGACACCGATGTAAACCTGGATGATATTCGCCATTGGTTTGGGGAAGAAGTAGCCGTAATTATTGATGGTGTTACCAAGATAACCGGCGTATTCAAAAGCCGGGACAGCAAGCAAGCAGAAGCTTTTATGAAGTTATTGCTTTCAATGGCTGAAGATATCAGGGTTGTGTTGATTAAGTTTGCTGATCGCCTGCACAATATGAGAACTATTCAACACTTGAAGCGTGAAAAGCAGATCAAGATTGCTTCAGAAACAATGGATTTGTATGCGCCATTAGCTCATCGTTTCGGATTGTTCAGGATTAAAAATGAACTGGAAGATCTGTGTTTTAAAACCATTGACCCAACATCCTACAAATTTGTAGCACGGAAACTTCGGGAGAAAAAAGAGGACAGGGAAGAATTTATAAACGAATTCATGGATCCGATTAGTAATGAACTCGGTAAAATGAATTTCAGGTTTGAGATTAAAGGCAGACCCAAGCACATTTTCTCTATATATAGGAAAATGCAGCGCCAGCAAAAACCCTTTGAGGAAATCTATGACCTCTTTGCTATCCGCATAATTCTGGAAGGCGATCATACCAAAGAAGATTGCTGGCGAGTATATTCTATAATCACAGACTGGTACACTCCAATTCCTGAGCGATTTCGGGATTTTATATCCGTTCCCAAAGCAAACGGATATCAATCACTCCACACAACGGTGATTACCAATAAGGGCCGCAAGGTGGAAGTCCAGATCCGAACCCGTAGAATGGATGATATTGCTGAAAAGGGATTAGCAGCTCACTGGAAATACAAAGAAGGAGCTCAACATGGTTCAGATACCCTCGACAAATTTGTGAGCTGGGTACGGGATGTGTTAGATAATCCTCGCCCGGATGCTGCTACCGATTTTGTTAAAGACTTTCAGCTGAATTTGTATAAAGATGAGCTATATGTGTTCACTCCTGACGGAGAGCTTAAAACGTTGCCAAGGGATGCCACTCCCATAGATTTTGCATTTGAAATTCACAGTGAAATCGGTGAAAGAGCTATGGCTGCCAAGGTGAATGGTAAAATGGTGCCGTTGAGGCAGCAGCTTCAAAACGGGGATCAGGTTGAGATCATCACCGGTAATAAAATCAATCTAAATCCGGACTGGATAGACGATGTAGTAACTCATAAGGCTAAGTCCAGAATTCGGCAGTTCATTAAACAGAAGCAAAGAAAAGTTGCCGAAGAGGGGCGGGAAATCTGGGACAAGAGAGCGAGCCGCGGGGGTATCGAAATTTCTGAACAAGAGTTGAATCGATTCGCTAAGAAATTTAAATATGAATCTACTCAGGAGCTATTTTTTGATATTGGTTCTGGCGCTTTTGATGTCAATGACCTTTTTAAAGAAGTCAAGAAATTCAAAAGCACCGGTCGAATTGAGGAAAACGAAAATGTGGATGTAAATCCAATCTCGGAAAAAGAGATACAGGATAAATACATAACAGCTGCAAGATCTGTAGGAGAGGGCAAGGCCCTTTTTATAAACGGAGAACTGAGTAACATCAAGTATTCTTATGCAAACTGTTGTAATCCGATTCCGGGGGATGATGTGATTGGGTTTATAAGCCGAACAGGAGATATCAAGATTCACCGCTCAATGTGCAACAATGCTCAACATCTTTTAAAGACCGAAGCAGAACGAATTGTGGATGTAAACTGGGCTAAGAATATTGACACTAAATTCTTGGGTGCAATTAAAGTTATTGGCGGTGACCGGGTTGGAATGATAAACGATATAACGGATGTGCTATCTAAGTCTATTGAAACCAATATGAAAAGCATTAATGTTAGCAGCGACAGCGGAATGTTTGAAGGGATTATTACGCTTTACGTGGATGGGATATCTCACCTTACTAAGATTATGAAGCGCCTTGAAAAAGTAGAAGGGGTTAAAAACGTTTTACGTTACGAATAGGCATTCTAATCTAGATTGAGTAGATTTTTATTAAACTTATCTTTACAATGGTGAAACGTTACTTGCTTTAGGTTAAATAGCTTAAGAGAAAGAAGATGTGAGTAATGAGGAAGGACAAAAACGATGCTAATCAGTGAAATGATTGGCACATAACAAAATCAATATTATTATGATGACTTATACTAAACGAGATGTAGTCCGTCGGGTAGCGGAAGCTATGGATGAACCCATGATTCAAGCTGAACCTTGGGTGGATTCTGTTATAGTAGCCCTAAGGGAGATTATGATGTCTGCAGATACAGAATGCAGAATTGAGATCAGGGATTTTGGAGTCTTTGAAGTAAAAGAAACAAAGGCCAAGCCAAAAGCTCGCAATCCAAAAACGAATGAAGTAATATATGTCCCAGCACATCGTAAAACACACTTCAAACCAAGTAAGTTAATGAAGAAGTTTTTACGACAACCGTTGGAAGACATAAAGAAAAAATAACTTACTAAATCGCATTTATTGCACAATTACGCACGCCTTATAGGTATAGATGTTGGGAAAAAGCGAGTGGGTATTGCCCAAACTGACCTGTTGAAAACAATTGCATCAACGGTTGGTACGTTTTCTCCTGAAGAAGTAATTACAGAAATAAAAAAAATTACCGATAAGGAAACCGTAGAGAAATTTGTAGTAGGCTGGCCTTTGTCTCTTAAGGGAGAAGAAGGGTCGGCCACTCAAATGGTTCAGGAATTTATAAAAAAATTACGCCAAGCCTTTCCAAATATTGATATTGCTAAAGTTGATGAGCGATATACATCAAATCAGGCTCGCGACATAATGATAAAGACGGGTATCCCTAAAAAGAAAAGACAACAAAAGGGGCGTGTAGACCAAATCGCGGCCGCAATCATTTTACAAAACTACTTAGATACGAATACTTAATATAGCATATGCCCATATTACCTATTGTAACTTACAACGACCCAGTATTACTTAAAAAAGCAGAAGAGATTGATATTGAAGAAGACAGTCCTGAACTGCAAACATTAATTGACAACATGCTGGAAACCATGTACAACGCGGATGGCGTTGGTTTAGCAGCTCCTCAAATTGGCAGGTCTATGAAACTCTTTGTGATGGATACTGATGAGATGATTGAGGATGGAGAAGTTCCCTATGGTCCCATGGTTTTTATTAATCCTCTGATTCTTGAAAAAAGAGGAAATAAAATTCCTTTAGAAGAAGGATGTCTCAGCATTCCGGAAGTGAATGATAAAGTGTTCCGCCCGGAAACTGTAATTATTGAATTCTTTGATCGTGATTTCAACAAACACCGCCTTGAGGCCAGTGGTTGGACCTCCCGGGTTATTCAACACGAATATGACCACCTTGAAGGTGTCTTGTTCTTGGATTATCTGAGTGCTTTTAAAAAGCGAATGCATAAAAAGGAACTCAAGGAAATTGAAACCGGTGATAAAAAGATCAAATATCCGGTAGTGTCGAAAAAGGAAGCTGAGTAGTTATGGATATTGTTTTTATGGGATCGCCGGAATTTGCTATTCCAAGTTTGGAGCAAATTCATCAGTCTGAACATACCATAAAAGCAGTTGTCAGTAACGTTGATAAACGGCGGGGAAGAGGCTCTAAAAAGTCCCCAACTCTGGTTAAAGCTAAAGCTATCGAATTAGGTTTACCCGTTATAGATGTGGAAGATTTATCATCTGCAGAATTCAATGAACAGCTTGAAGCGTTAAATGCAGATTTGTTTGTAGTAGTCGCATTTAGAATCCTACCTAAGTCTGTTCTTCAAATACCGAAAATCGGATCTATAAATCTTCATGCATCGCTATTGCCCAAATATCGCGGTGCGGCTCCTATTCACTGGGCTATTATAAATGGAGAGGAAGAAACGGGCTGTACCGTTTTCTTTTTAGATGAGAAAGTGGATACGGGTAACATCATAGCTCAAAGAAAAATACCGATCACCGATAATGAAACAACGGGAGAGCTTTACAATCGATTGAGAGATATGGGCAGCGAATTATTACTTAAGTCAATTCATGAAATTGACTCCGGTTCCTACACCCTCTCCGAGCAAAATGACAGTAATGCGACTCCTGCTCCAAAATTATTCAGGGACGATTGCCACATAGATTTTACTAATTCTGCTCAGGATGTTCACAACAAAATCAGGGGGCTCAGCCCCTTTCCTACAGCTTGGGCAGACTGGAATGGAGAGAAATTCAATTTGTATAAATCCCGGTTGGGAAGAGTAGCAAATATTGACCCGGGTGAATTGTTAGTGAATGATGAGCACTTATTAGTGGGTTGTACTGATGGAACAGTTGAATTAATGGAAGTTCAGTTGCCCGGAACAAAAAGGTTATCAGCCGAAGAATTAATTAGAGGCTATGAAGTTGAGGGAACGTTAGCATAATTTTTTATTAAAGAATTAATTTGAGATATACGTTCCGTTTTTTATCATCCCGCCAACAACAACGGTAAAACCAACCAAATTTTATTATGGACCAAGCAGAGATTTTTGAGTCAGCAAAAGCCGGTAATTTAGAAGCATTGCAAAAGCTGCTTAAAGGCAAAGCTGATATTAATGGGACCAACAAGAGTGGAGCTTCTGCATTGATTTTGGCCACAGAAAAAGATCATGCTGAAGTCGTAAAGTTTTTGGTTGAAGAGGGAGCTGATCTCAATACGGAAACGAAAATGGGAGGTACGGCACTTAACAGGGCTGCTGAAAATGGAAACCTCGAATTGGTAAAGTATTTTATTGATAAAGGTGCTGTGATCGGAGACCTTGCTCTAATAGCAGCTGCACGTGTAGGAAATCTTGATGTTGTAAAGCTATTAATAGAATCACGTGCACCCGTTGACGCTCGACAAAGGTGGGGACATACAGCATTGATGCTTGCCGCTAAAAGTGGTAATACCGATGTGGTGAAATATCTGATTGATGAAGGTGCTAATGTAAAGCTGCGAGATAAAAATGGCGATACGGCTATGATGATTGCCATGGATAATGATCAGGAAGATATTGCTCTAATTCTTAAAAGAGCCGGAGCCAAAGCAGAGATTAAGCCAAAGAAAGAAGTAGCCCCTATCGTTGATGAAGATGATGATGACGAGGTCGACGATTCTACTCCGGATGTTGATGAGCTTGTTGCTGACGATGACGACGCACCGGATGATGTAGATCTGGACGACTAAGGTTTAAAAAATTAAAGATATTAAAAAAGCCCTGCGGATAATGTATTTGCAGGGCTTTAGTTTTGTAATCAATTGTTCCGAATATTACTCTTCGTTTGCGAACTCAAACTTTTGGAGGTCATAATCAACTCCATCGGCAGGACGCAGAGTCGTTGATTTAGGCTCCAGGAAGTATTTGAGATAATCACGTCCACCGGCTTTAGCATCCGTACCACTTAGCTTAAAGCCGCCAAATGGTTGGGCTCCAACAAGGGCTCCGGTGCACTTACGGTTGATGTATAAATTACCAACGCGATATTCACGAAGTGCGCGATCAATTTTCTTAGGATCTTGCGAGAAGTAAGCTCCCGTCAATCCATAATCAACACCGTTTGCAATGCGAAGAAGATCGTCGGTGTCTTTACCTTTGATAAAGGCAGTTACAGGTCCGAAGATCTCTTCTTGTGCAATGCGGTCATCTTCACTGATATCAGCAAAAACCGTCGGTTCGATGTAATATCCTTCATCAGGAGTTTCAGCTCTCTTACCACCGGCCATCAATCGCCCTTCTTTTTTACCAATCTCAATGTAGCTCATGATTTTATCCACGGCTTTTTGATTGATAACGGCTCCGGAAATATGATTCTCTTTAGAGTTGCCAACATTAAGTGCTTTAGTCTTGGCTGTAACTTTCTCGAGCAGCTCATCATAAATTTTCTCATGAGCAATTACTCTGGAACCGGCAGAACATTTCTGTCCCTGGAAACCAAAAGCGCCTTTAACAATTTCAGTTGCCGCTTTTTCAATATCAGCATCTTCGTCTACCACGGTAGCATTTTTACCACCTAATTCACAAACCAGTCGCTTGAGGAATTTCTGGCCTTCTGGAACTTCAGCAGCGATATCCGCAAGGTGAAGTCCAACAGATTTAGAGCCTGTAAAGGAAATAAAGCGTGTTTTTGGATGCTTGGCGAGGTTTTCACCTACTTCAATATCTCCACCGGTTACATAGTTGAATACGCCCTTAGGGAGTCCAACTTCTTCAAAAATTTCAACCAAAAGCTGACCCATTTTTGGAGTATCTGGTGCAGGTTTAGACACCACAGTATTTCCAACTGCTATAGGTGCAACAGCCATTCCCACAAATATGGCGAATGGGAAATTCCAAGGCGAAATAGAAACGCCAGCACCAATGGGCATGTAGATAGTTCGGTTATGGTCGCCCCATGTTTCTTTCAGCACATCCATACCATCATCTATCCGCAGAGCTTCATGTGCGTAATAATCGATAAAGTCGATGGCTTCGCACGTATCGGCATCTGCTTCGAGATAGCTTTTACCTGCTTCGCTAATCATCCAGGCATTGATTTCAAGTCTTCGCCGGCGGATAACATCTGCTGCTTTGAAGAGATAGTCTGCGCGTTTTTTAGCGGAAACGTATTGCCAGCTCTCAAAAGCATCCCAAGCTTTTTCCAAAGCATCGAAAGCCTGAGCTTTACTAGCCATTTGGAAGGTTCCAATAGTTTCATCAAGATTAGAAGGGTTTTTGCTCTCAAACGTTCCGGCATCACCTTTTACGAATTCTCCATTGATGTAGAGATCATATTCCTGATCAAAATTAGAGCGAACTTTTTCGAGCGCTTCTTTTTGAGCTTTGTCATTTGTTGGGTCGGAAAAGTCCAGATAAGTTTCGTTTTTGAACTTTTCTAAGGTTCGATCGGGCATATTGCTAAATTAATTTTATTGAATTTTGAGTTTTGATACACTAAAGATACACAGAAAAGCGCTCCCAATTCAAAGCTTGTGTAACATATGGTTAACACTAGTGTGAAAGATTGAAAATAGTGCGCGATAATGGTAGCTTTCAATGATTTAAAGAACTTTACGAATGTATTAATCATTCATTAGTAATGAAGTTATAGGAATAAAAATTCAATCATAAAAAGGATTCGAAATGGGAAAAATTAAAGTAGGTATTAACGGGTTTGGCCGTATTGGTAGAATGGTTACTCGTTCAATCCTGACTAACCACAAAGATACAATTGAAATCGTAGGAGTAAACGATCTTACAGATACAAAATCTCTGGCTCATCTCTTTAAATATGACTCAGCTCAGGGAACTTATCCCGGCGATGTTTCTGTGGATGGAGATAAGATGACCATCGACGGAATGAGCTTTGCTGTAAGTGCGGAAAGAGATCCTGCGAATTTGAAATGGGGTGACCTCGGTGCTGAAGTTGTTGTTGAGTCAACAGGTTTTTTCCGTGATGTTGAAAGTGCAGGAAAACATTTAAAAGCAGGTGCTAAGAAAGTTATTATTTCAGCTCCGGCTTCTGGTGACATCCAAACTATAGTGCTGGGTGTAAACGACCAAGAAATTTCAGATGACATCGAAATCTATTCTAACGCAAGTTGTACAACAAACTGCCTTGCGCCTATGGCAAAGGTACTTGACGACAACTTCGGATTGGTGAAAGGTTTTATGACAACCATTCACTCTTATACAGGCGATCAGCAATTAGTTGATGGGCCGCATAAAGATCTTCGTCGTGCTCGTGCAGCGGCTGTAAACATTGTGCCTACTACAACAGGTGCAGCTAAAGCTGTTGGACTGGTTCTTCCTCATCTTGATGGAAAATTAGATGGCGGAGCCGTTCGTGTTCCAACCGTAACCGGTTCACTTACTGATTTTGTATGTGAAGTAGAAAAAGAAACAACTGCAGAAGAAGTAAACGCTGCTTTTAAAGCAGCTGCTGAAGGCCCTATGAAAGGTATTCTTGAGTACGCTGATGTTGAGCTTGTTTCTTCTGACATTATTGGAAACACACACTCAAATATCTATGACAGTCAGCTAACAAAAGTTGATGGCAAATTGGTTAAAATTATCGGCTGGTACGATAATGAAGCCGGTTATTCAGCCAGAACTGCCGATCTGATTACTAAGATCGTGTAACAGCTGGCAATACCATCCCGAACTTTTCGGGATAACAGATTATAACTCCTGTCTTCAAATTGAAGGCAGGAGTTTTTTATTTACAGCTGTTTTACTTGTAATACTCCGCTGAACTCCTCACATTTCCACAAATGAAAAACGGAGGATTATGAAACAGGCATTAATAATTTTTGCAGCAATTACAGGCTTATTCTTATCGGCGTGTGTAGATTCAAACCGCGAGAAAGTAAATGCCTCGAATGCTATTGAGGTTGATTACGAACTTTCTTCTGATCAAACCCACAACCGATGGAGTAGCACGATAGAACCGGTACTGACGGTTCCATCCGGTTCGGTGATTAAGGTTGGAACGGAAGAGGCTTCTGATAAGCAATTAGATATAAACTCTACCCTCGAAGACTTAGCCAATTTGAGCTTTGATCCCATTCATCCCTTAACCGGCCCGGTTTATATTGAAGACGCTCAACCCGGAGATGTTTTAAAAGTAACGCTACATAAAATCGAAATGGGCGATTGGGGCTGGACAGCTATTGTTCCGGGCTTTGGTTTCCTGTCTGATGAATTTACGGAGCCATACCTAAAAACCTTTGAACTGGGTAAGGATAAAAAGACGGCTAAATTTTCCGACAATATTGAAATCCCGCTCAAACCTTTTCCGGGAGTTATGGGTGTGGCGCCAAATACTGAAGAGATGCTTTCAACCATTCCCCCAAGAGAAAATGGCGGTAACATGGATGATCCAAATATTACCGAAGGTTCGGTTGTCTATTTTCCTGTTTTAGTTGAAGGCGCTTTATTCTCCATTGGAGATACGCACGCAGCTCAGGGTCATGGAGAAGTCTGTGGTACAGCTATCGAAGCTCCTATGAATATCATCTATGAAGTAGAGCTCATTAAAGAAGGCCGGGCTATCAGCGAGCCACAATATGAAACCAAAGATTATTATGCGGTTACCGCTTTCGCTACAACCATTGATGAGGCCGCAAAAAAAGCTACCGGCTTTATGATTGATTATTTGGTTGAAGAAAAAGGCATGAACCGACAAGATGCGTATGCGTTATGTTCATTGGCCGGGGACCTGAAAATTGCTGAAGTCGTTGATGTCCCTCACATGTTGGTTTCAATGCATATGCCTAAACATATTTTTAAGTAACCTTAATTTAATTTTCCATTCAAGAAGTACATGAAGTATTCACCTCTGTTTTTAGTTTTTTTATTCATCATAAATGCGGGCTGTACCGCTCAACAAACAAAACCATCCTTAGATACAGAACAACTGATTGAAGATTTAAGGGTAATTTCCTCTGATGAAATGGAGGGACGTAGAACCGGAACTGAAGGAAATAAAAAAGCCCGGGAATATTTGGTGCAGCGTTTTGAGGAAGAAGGCGCCAAGCCTTTTCAAGGTTCATTCACTCATAGTTTTGATTTTACTTCAAGAGGTGGAGATGAAAGAACCGGGATAAATGTAATTGGACAGATTGAAGGCGAATCAGACTCGGTATTGGTTATCACGGCTCATTATGATCATCTGGGAACGGAGGACAGCTTGATTTTCAACGGCGCTGATGACGATGCCTCAGGTACTGCTGCTTTGCTCGCATACATTGACTATTTCAATCAGGTTAAACCAAATCACACACTGGTGTTTGCAGCTTTTGATGCAGAAGAAATGGGACTGCAAGGGGCAAGAGCTTTAGTCAAGGATTCTGTTTTTCTGAATAAAGTAGTTATGAATATTAACATGGATATGATTAGCCAGAATGATGAGAATGAACTTTATGCTAGTGGAACCTATCATCATCATGAGTTGAAGCCGGTTCTGGAAAATATTGAAACCGGAGAGATAAGCCTTCTTTTTGGTCACGACCGCCCTGAGCAAGGCTACGATGATTGGACAAATGCTTCCGATCATGGCCCGTTTCATGCAAAGGGAAAAACCTTTATCTACTTCGGGGTGGAGGATCATGAACATTACCATAAAGATACCGATGAATTCGAAACGGTACCTCAAGACTTCTACAAAAAATCAGTACAGGTAATACTGAATGCAATTTTGGCTTTTGATAAATAGTGATTTCTTAAGGCCATTAAAGCACAAAAAAGGATGGTTAAATCCTACAAAACCAACAAAGAAGTTTCGTGTTTTAGAGTTTTTATGGCACAAAAAAAGCCTCATCAAATGATGAGGCTTATAATTTCAATAGACAGACAGAAAATCTGTTTAAAACTTCCGTAGGTAACTGGTGCATTCGCTGCAATCTTTACCGTCTTTACGGGCGTCTTCTTCTTTTTCAAAACCTTGACTGGAAAAGGCTTCAATATCTCCGCTTTTGGAAACTCTTCTCCATCTCCATTCGCCTTTAACATCTTGGTATAACTCGCATTTAGCCATAGATAAGTATCTGATTTATTGTGATTTGCTTAGAAAGAAGATACCTAAAACACGTCTCAGAATCAATTTTAGGCAGTTTTATAAACGTCTAATCCCGCATTTCGGGAGTTTGGTCTAAACAATCTCGTAATCATAGCTTATTTCTGAACCCTTTTCGAGGGCTTTCGATACCGAGCAATACTTTGTGATCGATAAGTCTAAAGCACGTTCTACCTTTTTTATGTTAAGATCTCCGGAAAGTATAAAGTGCAGATGTATCGATTTATATTCAGAATAGCCGGCATCTAATTTCTGCCGGTCTCCATCAACTTCTACTTTCAAGTCGGTAAGCTTTTGCTTCTGCTTTTCAAGAATGGAAATCAAATCAATGGCACTGCAACCGCCTATTCCTGCAAGTAATAACTGCATTGGACTTAACCCGCCTTCTAAGCCACCAATATTATTATTACCGTCAATTCGGATTTTACCATCGGTTTCATTTTCTGCTTCCATGTGGAAGTCTTTGCCCTTCCAGGTTACGTCAATTTGCATAGTCTTGAATTTTGATCTGAATTTAAACCAAAGTTACAGAAATATGTGCTGCTATTCTCCTGAATCAATTACCGCCATCATCCTTTTTCATCTCAAGTTTCCGCATTGGCATCGAATCGATGGTTTTGAAAAGTTTATTTGAACTGATTGCGCCACTTGATCGTAATTTTTCAGTTCCATCTTTTCCTATCAGAATGGTGGTGAAGTTTTGGGAAGGAACATCAAATTGATTTCTAAGATTAGCAGCTTCGTCATCCGGAATAATTTTACCTTTTGCTAGCGCACTACTCTGATCCAATGCATAAAAAACTTCAAGATCACGATCCTTAACCCCACTTTTTGAAGTTTTCAAAGCTTTGGTTTGATCTCTATAGTCTGCATTAAACGTGTTGGGTGAGAAGACGATTAAAACACGGCTATTCCATTTATAATCACCTAAGTCAAAATTGTCGAGTGATTGTGCGTGAATGTTGGTCATTCCGGTCACCAAGATTAAAAGTATAAATGACAAAACGTATCGAAACATGATTTTCCTGTTTTTATGTAGATGAACAAGCAACTTTTAAGAAAAGTTTAAGACTGAAATTCTGAACGAATTAAAAAACATCCTTGGTTTCATTATCAAAACGTAAACACTCATAAAAAGAGTTGACCGAAGTAAGAAGGTTTCCCTATATTTGGAGCAATGAAACTAACACTCCTACATATTTCTCATTTACAGCTTGATGTCCATCATGCCCATCGCGGACATCATCATATCCATGTGCAGTAATCGCACCTTTTCTAACTTTTTCTACTTATTTTTTAACTCAACTTATTTACTGATTCCATGAACAGAACGAAAGATTCTTCAACTTCTTTGCGCATTGCCATTCAAAAAAGTGGCCGATTGACAGACAAAACCATCGATTTGCTGGAAGGAATAGGCATTGAATTTGATAACTATAAAAGAAACCTCATTGTAAAAACCCGCAACTTTGATGTGGAACTCCTACTCCTTCGGGATGATGACATTCCTGAATATGTACAGGATGGAGTATGTGATCTTGGTTTTGTGGGAGCCAATGAGACTCAGGAAACCGGTGCGGATGTAACTCCTATTCGGGATCTTCAGTACGGAAAATGTCGACTCTCACTGGCTGCTCCCAAAGATGGTGATATCCGAGAGCCCAAAGATTTTGATGGTAAGAAAGTAGCGACCAGTTACCCAAATCTGACTAAAAAATTCTTTAGTGAGAAAGGTATAGACATTAAGATAGTAGAGATTTCCGGGGCTGTAGAAATTGCTCCACAGCTGGAAGTTGCCGACGCCATTGTTGACTTGGTTTCATCGGGTGGTACACTGCGAGCAAATGGGTTAGTAGAGCTGGATACAATTTTAGAGTCTCAAACCCAGCTGATTCGTACGAACAAAGAGCTATCGCCCGGAAAGCAGCATTTGATTGAAAAATTTCTGGTTCGAATGGATGGATACCAGCAAGCAGCTAAGAGCCGGTATATTATGTTGAATGCATCAACAAAAGACGTAGATACCATCAAAGAAATTATTCCATCTTTGAAGAGCCCAACTGTGATGCCATTGGCAGAAACGGATATGGTTGCCATTCACACCGTTATCCCTTTGAACAAATTTTGGATAGTAATGGAAGAGCTGAAAGAAGCCGGCGCTTCAGATATCGTTATGCTTCCGATTGAAAGCATGATTTTGTAAGAAATAGATTAGATCTGAACCAGATGAAAAAATATACTTACGAAGATTTATCATCAGATAAAATAAAAGCGCTGGTTAAGCGACCGAAGATTGATTTTGTATCCATCTTTGGAACAGTTCAACCCATTTTAGATGAAGTTGAATCAGAAGGTGATGAAGCCGTTAAAAAATTCACAAAACAATTTGATTCGGTAGATCTAGACAAGATCGCTTTCAACCCAAAAGGGATTGAGGTTTCTTTTTCTGCAGAAGTAAAAGAGGCTATCGATACAGCTTTTGACAATATATTTCGGTTCCATAAGGCACAGCTTTCACACCCCCTAGAGGTAGAAACCATGCCCGGCGTTCGATGTATGAAAGTAGCCCGACCTATTGAGCGGGTTGGATTCTATGTACCGGGAGGAACAGCAATTCTGCCTTCAACAGCAATGATGTTAACTATTCCGGCTATGCTTGCAGGATGTACAACTAAAGTACTGGCAACGCCTCCACAAAAAGATGGGAGTATAGCACCTGAGATTATATACATTGCCCAAAAAGCCGGTGTTGATACTATTTTAAAAGCCGGTGGTGCCCAAGCTGTGGCGGCGATGGCGTTCGGTACAGAAACAGTACCTAAAGTGGACAAGATTTTTGGACCCGGTAATCAGTACGTGACAGCCGCAAAAATGATCTTGCAGAACAGTGAGGCACAAATTAGCATTGATATGCCGGCCGGACCTTCGGAAGTTTTGGTGATTGCTGATGGACAAGCTAATCCGGCTTATGTAGCTGCGGATTTACTTTCACAAGCTGAACACGGGAAAGACAGTCAGGTTGTTTTGGTAGCAACAGAGGCATTTGATTTAGATAAGCTTGATGAAGAATTAGATAGCCAACTCCAACAGCTTCCCCGTCAAGAAATGGCGAAAAAGGCTCTGGAGAATAGCTTCACGGTAATTGTTAAAAACTTGGGTCAGGCTTTTGACTTCTCAAATCAATACGCACCTGAACATTTAATTGTGAATGTCGAGAATGCAGAAGATCATGCAGAGAAAATCATTAATGCAGGATCGGTATTCCTGGGGCAATTTACTCCTGAAAGTGTGGGAGACTATGCCTCAGGAACCAACCATACTCTACCAACATACGGCTATGCCCGGATGTACAGCGGGGTGAATTTGGCTGCATTTCAGAAATCTGTTACCATGCAGTCGTTAAATGAAGAAGGGCTGAAGAATATTGGTCCAACTGTAGAAAAATTGGCAGAGCTAGAAGAACTTCAGGCTCATAAAAATGCCGTAAGTATTCGTCTAAAAGATTTAAAATGAAAAAAGAAATAGATATCACTAATCTTGTTCGGGAGAACATTAAAAACCTAAAGCCTTATCGAAGTGCTCGGGATGATTTCGATTCCGGAATTTTACTCGATGCAAACGAAAACAGTTTTGGAGCTCCTTTTGCAGATGACTTAGAACTGAATCGCTACCCCATGCCTTATCAGGAGGAGCTGAGGTCAAAGATTGCGGCATTTCGAGGAGTGAAGCAAGAAAATGTATTTGTTGGAGTTGGGAGTGATGAAGCTATTGATCTGCTTTATCGCATTTTTTGCCAGCCGGGCAAAGATCGTGTGATTATCAATCCGCCTACGTACGGAATGTATAAAGTCTCGGCCGATATCAATGATGTGGATTATGATGAAGTGCTTTTGACAGAAGGTTTTCAACTTCAGCCCAAAAAAATACTGGAAGCCGTACAGCCGAATACTAAAATGGTATTCATTTGTTCTCCCAATAATCCTACAGCAAATAGCATGACGCTGGATGACATTCTTTCCGTCCTCGATGGATTTGACGGAATGGTGATTGTTGATGAAGCATATATTGATTTTAGTCAGGAGCACAGCCTTGCAGCTTTAGTGGATGAGTATTCAAACCTGGTGGTTCTTCAAACGATGTCAAAGTCGTTTGGGTTGGCCGGAATCCGGTTAGGAATAGCGATTGGAAGCCCGGAGGTTATAAGCTATATGTTGAAGGTTAAAGCTCCTTACAACGTAAATAAGCTTACTTCGAAGAAAGCAATTGATGCCTTTTCAAGCCTTGATCACGTGAGTAAAAATATTGAATCTATTCTGGACGAAAGGGAAAATGTTATTCAAAAACTAATCACTTTCGAAGAAGTTGAATATGTACATCCCACCGATGCTAATTTTATACTTTTCAAAATCCCCAATGCATTGGAAGTGTATAAAAAAATGGCCGATCAAGGCGTTATAATTCGCTATCGGGGAAATGAACCGCATTGTGAAGATTGTCTCCGCCTTACAATTGGAACCGCTGCTGAGAATGATAGGTTTTTCGAGGCTTTTGAAAAAATAACCAACTCTTAATCTTTCATTATGTTGATTTCTATTACAAAAGATGCCCTTAATGACCCGAACGATAAGTTTCTATTCCGTTCGCAAACATTGTCGTCGCTGAAGAAGATTGCAGATCATGGACATAATCTAATGATTGAAGATGAGGCAATTTCACCCCGGCAAAAAGAAATGTTGGTGCAGGAAGAGATTGGTTTCGAAAGTAAGGGAGAGTTTGATTATGAGTTGTCAGCAACAGATGAAAAACTGGAAATAGTTCAGGATTCAACATCAGTGTTAGCATCAGATAGTTGGGAAGCCGTTGTTAAATTTTTTACTCTGGAAGCACGGAAAGCCTCCCTTCAGCGAAAGACGAATGAAACGGAAATCAGCATAGACATTAATCTGGATGGTACCGGTAAATCAGAAATTGAAACCGGATTGAGTTTCTTTGATCATATGCTGGATCAAATTGCCCGGCATGGGTTGATTGACTTAACGCTGAAATGCGTGGGCGACTTGGAAGTTGATGAACATCATACTGTCGAAGATGTAGCGATAGCATTGGGAGAAGTAATTTCAAAAGCACTGGGTAATAAAAAAGGAATTGAACGCTACAGCTTTGTTTTACCCATGGATGAAGCACAGGCTACCGTAGCTTTAGATCTTTCAGGAAGGCCATATTTAGTATTTGAAGGAGAGTTTAAAAGAGAGTATGTGGGTGATTTACCAACCGAAATGGTCAAACATTTTTTTTATAGTCTTGCAATGAACTTGAAGGCAACGATTCATGTTAGCTTTGACGGTGAAAATGAACACCATAAAATTGAAGCCTGCTTTAAAGGACTCGCCCGGGCTTTGAAGATGGCTATAGAACGAAACGGGCGCATAAAAAATTTAGTCCCAAGTTCGAAAGGGACGTTGTAGATCATTTATGATTGCTATCATCAAGTACAAGGCCGGAAACACTGCTTCTGTTGCTAATGCATTAGATCGGTTAGGCGCTAAATTTTATTTTGCTGAAACGCCGGAAGAGCTTGAAACTGCCAAGGCAGTTATCTTCCCGGGCGTTGGTCATGCAAGTTCGGCCATGCAATCCCTGGAAGAAAAGGGGGTTGATGAATGGTTGAAGAAAACCAAGAAACCTGTTTTAGGGATTTGTGTAGGGATGCAGCTTTTATTTGAATCTTCTTCTGAAGGAGATACGGTTGGGCTCGGAATTATTCCCGGCGCACTTAAAAAGTTTGATGAGAAAGAAGCTAAGGTGCCACATATGGGATGGAATAAATTACAAGACACTCAGAAACATCCTATTCTCAGAAACCTAATAGCTAAGCATTATCTTTACTTTGTACACAGCTATTACGCCCCGGTAAGTAAACACACATTGGCTTCGTGTAATTATATCAATGATTTTTCGGCGATTGTAGCCAAAGACAATTTTATTGGTGTGCAATTTCATCCAGAAAAATCAGGAAGCGTAGGATCTCTGATTCTGCAGAATTTCCTCGATCTAGTCTATTCTCCTGAAAAAGTTACGAGCTAATCTTTTCTGATTCTTTTCTCTAATTTCTTTTTTGCCAGTTACTTATCAAGATTGAATCTTTCGTATATTTAAACAAGATTCTGTAGTCCAAGACTAGCAAGTTGATTGATGTAAAAGGTCAAAGAAAGAGCTGTAATATTTTTTGACTCAACGGGAGAAGATGAATCACTTCAGAAATGAAGAACAGTATTTGGGAGAAATATGTACCGACTGATTAGAGGGTTTATATTTACACTGTTTTTAATCACAGTTTGTTCTACATCCATTGTAGCCCAAGATGCCACCGAAATCATGCAGCGTGCTTATGATAGGATGCAGGGAAATAGCTCGACAGCAGAAATTACAATGACGATTGTCCGCCCGGCTTGGGAGCGAAGCGTGTCTTTTAAAAGCTGGAGCTTGGGGCAAGATTACAGCATGATATTAACTACGGCTCCCGCCCGCGATGAGGGCACTGCTTTTCTGATGAGGGAGAATGAAATCTGGAACTGGTTGCCGGATGTTAATCGCACCATTAAAATGCCGCCATCTATGATGAGTCAATCCTGGATGGGATCCGATTTCTCCAACAATGACTTGGTACGAGAGTCTTCGGTGGTAACAGACTACACACATACTTTAGCTGGGGATTCGACTATTAGCGGGTACGTTTGCTATAAAATTGAGATGACCCCAAAACCGGAAGCAGCTATTGTATGGGCAAAAGTATACACCTATGTGTCTAAAGATGAATATCTGCAGTTGCGGTCTGAGTTTTATGATGAAGATGATTTCCTTGTACGGATAATGAACGGATCAGAAGTCAAAGAGATGGGTGGGCGTTTGATTCCTGCAAAAATGGAAATGATACCGGTGGAAGAGAATGGCAACAAAACCATTATTACCTACCAAAGCCTGAAATTTGACGTGGGTTTATCAGAAAAGTTTTTCAGTATTCAAAACATGAAAAGAGTGGAATAGGATACAGATTCTAAGCCCTGTGTTCATTAAAATGGATAAATGTTATATCTAAATCTTGCCTGGAGAAATATTTGGCGAAATCGTCGTCGAACGATCATCACCATTCTGTCAATTGTAGTGGCTGTGATTCTTTCGTCGGTAATGCGGGCTATGCAAGAAGGGCAATATGATGATATGATTGAGAATACGGTTGGGACCTTTAGCGGGTACATCCAGATTCAGCATTCAGGTTATTGGGATGACCAGACCCTCGATAATACGCTGGTAGTTTCAGATTCACTTATCAACCTTATCGAGGAAGAGGAAACTGTTAGATATATCATTCCGAAACTGCAATCATTTGCGCTTGCAGCGGGTGAAGATCAGAGTCGCCCCGCCATGGTAATGGGTATAGATATTGATAAGGAACAGTACTTGAGTAATCCCGAAGAGCGTTTAATAACAGGAAATTATTTTGAATCTAACAGTGAGCAATCGGTGTTGGTAGGTAAAGAGATGATGGAACGCCTCGGCGTTCAATTAGGCGATAGTTTAGTGGTAATTGGTCAGGGATTTCGGGGACAGAGCGCTGCCGGTTTATATGTGATAAAAGGAAGTCTGCGTTTCCCAAACTTAGAGATGAACAAAAATGCACTTATGCTGCCCCTGCAAACGGCCCAGGAACTTTTTGCAACATACAATCGGCTGACGTCGGTTTCTATCATTTTAAATGATGCTGAAAAAACGGAGGAAACCGCTCAAAATCTGAGAGAAAAACTGTCAACGGAAGATTACGATGTGATGAGTTGGCAAGATATGATGCCGGAGCTTATGCAAAGTATTGAAGCCGATCGTGGTAGTGGTTTCATCTTGATTATTATTTTATACATCGTGGTGGGCTTTGGAATATTGGGCACCGTTTTGATGATGATCAGTGAGCGAACGTATGAGTTTGGAGTCATGATCTCAGTTGGTACTCCAAGGGGCACTATCTTTCTGATTCTTGCAGTAGAAATATTTGTACTGGCACTTTTAGGGGCTGGATGTGGTCTCTTGTTATCCATCCCGATTACTTGGTATTTCAACATATATCCCATTCAAATAACCGGAGATAACATGGTTGAAGTGATGGAAATTTACGGAATGGAACCGGTGATTCAATTTGCTACAGATCCTTCCATTTTCTATTCGCAGGCCATCATCGTATTTATAATCACACTCATATTTTGTGTAGTTCCACTGCTTAAAGCAAGCCGGCTGAACCCTGTAAAAGCAATGAGGTCCTGATATGATCCTAAATATCATTAAGCTTGGATGGAAAAATATATGGCGGAATCCTACGCGTAGCGGAGTGGTGATTGTAGCAGTACTGCTGGGAACCTGGGCAGGGATATTTTCAGCCGGTTTCATGAATGGGATGATGCAGGATTCATTGAACAATCAGATTCAGCTTTCGATAGGTCATGTACAGATTACTGATCCTAAATTTGATGATCTCTACAACCCAAAATATGCGATAGAAAATCCGGATGAAATTATTCAGAGCTTAAAACAAAAGCCTTACGTAAAACAAGTATCTGCAAAAAGTATGGTAACTGGACTTGCCCAAAGTACCCGCAATAGCTACGGGGTGAGTGTGTATGGGATTGATACACAAAAAGATACCTCGCTGGCAGTGAAACAATATTTGATTGAGGGTGATTTTCTGGAAGGGGTTAGCAGAAATCCGGTGGTTATTGGGATGAAGCTGGCTGAACGGTTAGATGTCAAGTTGCGGTCTCGAATGGTACTTAATTTTCAGGATGTGGAGGGTGAAATTACCGGTGGGGCATTTCGTGTAGCTGGAATTTTTGATTCTTTCAGTAATCAGTATGATGAAACAAATGTGTTTGTACTTCAGGAAGATTTAAATCGACTAATTGGAAACCCCGAGGCTATTCAAAATATCAGAATTGATACTGATGACTTATCTAAGGCTGATGTGTATGCAGCAGAGTTAAGGCAAGAATTTCCCAATGTAGAAATTAAGACGTGGCGGGAAGTTTCGCCCGATCTTCGGTACATATTTGATATGATGGACCTATCGCTGTATATGGTGATGGTCATTATCATTATTGGGCTGATATTCAGCATCATCAATACCATGCTGATGGCAGTGCTGGAGCGAACAAGAGAGCTTGGAATGTTAAGAGCCATTGGGATGAATAAAGCTCGAACCTTCAGCTTGATTATGCTGGAAACCTTCTTTTTAACCATGGCAGCTACACCGGCAGGTTTATTAATAAGTTGGATCACGATTCAATATTTCGCTAAAACCGGCATTGATCTGAGTGCTTTTGCTGAGGGGATGAGCGAGTATGGATTAAGCACGATCGTATATCCCGAATTAACCCTTGACTACTACTTAAATATCACAATAATGGTAGCCGTTGCAGCACTTGTTTCAGCAATATATCCTGCCTACCGAACCCTCAAATTGAACCCGGTTCAAGCTATTCGAAAATTTAATTAGATAACAATGTCTGTAATAGCCACAAAAAATTTATCCAAAATCTACAACCCGGATAAGGTTCCGGTTCAGGCACTAAAAGGTGTAGACCTGAATATTGAGAGGGGAGAGTTCACAGCAATCGTGGGTCCATCGGGATCAGGAAAAACAACGTTACTGAATATAATTGGGGGGCTGGATCATCCGACCGAAGGGAAAGCATTTATTCAGCAAACAGATTTAAGCACATTATCCGATAAAGAACTAATAAAATTTAGATTGAATCACATTGGCTTTGTATTTCAGGCCTATAATTTAATTCCGGTTTTAACGGCTATCGAAAATGTTTCTTTTGTGATGCAAATGCAGGGTCGACCAACCGAAGAATGCAGAGAGAAAAGCTTGGCTTTATTGGAAGAGGTTGGTCTGAAAGACAAGGTGGACAAACGCCCTTCCGAACTCTCCGGGGGACAGCAACAACGAGTGGCGGTGGCTCGGGCTTTAGCCTCAAAACCGGATTTCGTACTTGCAGACGAACCCACAGCCAATCTTGATTCAGTTTCTACTGCCGAATTATTAGATATGATGTTGGAGCTTAATGAGCGTGAGAATATGACCTTTGTGTTTTCCACTCACGACCAACGCGTGATTGACCGAGCCAGAAGAGTAATAACGTTAGTAGACGGCCAAATAGATTCCGATGAAGAACGGTGAGTAAACACCTCAGCTATTGAACAACATGGTACCCAGCAAAGCAATATCAATAATGAATGTGAATTCTTCTTTAAAAGAGATGATTGCCCATTTGCTGAGGTTAATGACGACTATACTAATAGTTCTATACTTGTCCGTTCCGGTGCAGGCACAGCTTTCAGAAATAGTTGATATCAGCGGATACTTTAAAGAACTAGGGCAAATTTCTTTAAGCAATGATTTTTCTATCCTCCACTACGACAACGCAATTCAAAACCGGTTTGAAACTGAGTGGTCATTCACAGAAAATCTGGAATTGAATGCCGATCTCAGAACCCGATTATTGCATGGATATACCGTTCAAAATACGCCGGGAATTAGTCAGTTTTATGAAAATGATCCCAACTTGGTGGACTTATCCTGGGTTTTGGTTGAGACCGATAATGCCATATTGCTTTCTCAAATTGACCGCCTTCATGTAAGTTATTTTGCAGGAGACTTTGAGTTTTATGGAGGGAGGCATCGGATCAATTGGGGCAAGACGATAGCGTGGAATCCGAATGATCTATTCAATAACTACGCCTTTCTCGATTTTGATTATGAAGAACGTCCGGGCGTGGATGCCGTTTCAGCCGTTTACAATCTGGATTTTGCCTCCAGTTTAGAAGCCGGATTTAAGCTAGCCAATTCTTTCGACAAGATGGTGATTGCAGGAATGTACCGTGCCAATGTTAAAACGTATGACCTGCAGTTTATAGCCGGTCATTATGAAGATAAAGCCGTAGTTGGGGTTGGGTGGGCAGGATATCTAAAGGACGCAGGTTTTAAAGGAGAAGCGACCTATTTTCATCCCGAAAAGGATTTTTTAAATCAAACCGGAAGTTTGTCGTCAACCGTCAGTTTCGATTATATTTTTCCCAATTCATTATATACTCAGGCCGAATTGCTGTACAACGGTGGGTATCAAGAAAAGAACGCGTCGTTGGCTACTTTAACGCAGCCTCCCAGTGCCGATAATCTATTTATCTCCAAAACAGGGTATTTGTTGAATGGCTCTTATACACTCAATCCACTACTGAATGTTAATCTTGGATTCATGGGAAGCTTCACCCGAAAAATGGTGATTCTCTTCCCTCAAATCAGTTATTCGGTAGCTGAAAATGTGGATCTGCTCTTGGTATCTCAACTTTTAAAAGGGGATGTTTTTTCCAATGCTACCAATACACCAAATGTGTTTTTTGTGAGATTGAAGTGGTCGTACTAATCCGGCTTTATTAACTGCTTGAAAGAAAATTGTTAGGTTACTTGATCAGGGTCATTTTCTTAGTTGCTACCTCATTTCCCACTTTAAGCTGGTAAATATATAACCCAGATGGGAGTGTATAGCCGGATGTTGACTGAGCATTCCAGGTTACTGATTTTTGACCCGAAGATTGTCTTTCTTCAACTAAAGTAACCACCTCTGCACCCAGCATATTGAAAATTTTCAAAGAGACATGACTCGCCTCATTCAGGGAATAAGAAATAACAGTACTCGGATTGAAGGGGTTTGGGTAATTTTGTTGAAGGGAAACTTTGTTCGGTATGGATTCTTTTGGCTCAGACGAAGTGGATATTTTTGAAAGTTCAGTTTCAATAGAGCTTACCACATCTTCAATGTCGGTATCTACAAAACCGGTGCCTTTGTAGGCTACTTTGCCATCAGCCGCAACAACTACCGAACGGTCATAAGCGGAAGTATTTCCATAATAATCGACCAGACTTTCCTGGGCGTTAAGCAAAAGCGTATAGGTTATTCCTGTAGAAGACCGGAAACTTAAGTTGGAAGATCTTGAAAGGTTCCATGTGTCCAAGCCAAGTGCCACAAAACTGGTATCGTCCATAAAAGGCTGATAGATGTCTTCTTCAGTAAAAGGACCATTATCAATACAATGAGGGCATCCAGCACCGTAAAAGAATAAATAAACAACTTTGCCGTCGAAATCAGAAAGGGAAAATTCTTCACCATCTTCAACAGAGATATAAGTAAAACCGGGTGCTTCTTCACCTACAGAAACCTGACTATACCCCGTTGATGAAACAAAAAGTGCTACAAAGAATGATGTTAATAGAAGAATCTCGGTTTTCATGGCATCGAAGGTTAATTCTTATTCAGTTCTTTTTTAATGACTTTAACTACCTGATCGACATCTTCATTTACAAATTCTCTTCCCTGATAAACGATGTTGCCGGCCTTATCAATAACAACTGACCGGTCGTAAGATGTGGTATTGCCATAATAGTCTATAAGGCTTTTCCTTGCTTCCAGCAATAGTGGATACTCCAACTTGGTGAGATCTTTAAAAAAGCTAAGCGAACTAGCATTGGTATTCCAGGTTTCTAAACCCAAAGCGATAAAGTTCTCATCATTTTGAAACTGCTCATAAATTTGATTCTGAGTAACAGGGGCATTATCCCGGCAATGTGTGCAGTTTGCACCAAAGAAGAATATATAAACGACGTTGCCGGTTAGTTCAGAAAGCGTGTATTCTTCATCATCGAGCGAGGTATATGTGAAATCCGGAGCGGGCCTGATTTCAGTCATATTTTCTGAGCTATTTTCGGATGTTGTGCAGCTGGTAAGGAAAAGCGAGACAAGTAAAATGGTAAGCCAAGAATTGTATCTGTTCATATCTTTTTGAGTTTAAAAACGAATTGTAAATCTGAATTCTACCCCTTCAAAATCCAGAACTTCATAACAGATTCCTGAGGTACAGGCAGGTCCGCCGCGGCGCTTGCCTGCAAAAACATCTAACGTATGAGACTGGTTGATCTTATATCGGACATTCCCACCCAGCCAGGTTCTGATGTCATCTTCTATATCGAAAGTGTTCGGATTGTCTGTCAGGAGTAAATCATCAGTGGCTTCAAAGGTAAGGCTCACGGTGAGTGAGGGAATGGTTGAGTAAGAAATTGAAGCATAGTAATTCTCAACATCTTGAGAAAATACCGTCTTTTGATACGTTTGAAACTGAAGATCAAGAGCAAGGCTCCATTCGTAATCAAAGCTTTTGTCAGTGATAAGTCCTACGGAGATTCTATTCTCTTCGGCTTTTCGCTCGTCGGTGGCATAGTCAAAGAAGGTTTTGAAAGACAAAAAGTCGCTGGCCTGATAGTATCCTTCAATAAAATATTCCCGATAGTAGTTGGTAACTGCAATATCATTTTTTGCGGTTGTGATGTTAGCTGTAATCGAATGACCGTCTTCAAAATAATAGAATCCCTCCAACTGAAACCCCGATTCGTTGGCTGTTGAGAGAACGTGTGTGCTTCGGTTTAAAACCGGATAGGTATGTTCCTTAATAAGTGAAGGGGGATCATTATATCCCGAACCGAGCCTAAAACGATTATAGTTTTTGTACTCAACACTCAACCCGAAAGAATCATAGAAGTAGTTAAGGCCTGAATACAGTGCATACGAATCATTGCGGTTGAAGGCGAATAGATTAGCTTCCGTATCGAAAGCATATTCGCCGTATATCTGAATATCAAAAGGCAGGTTGTAGGTGTACATCAAAGAAGCCAGATCGCGGTATTCGTCTGATCCGTCTGCCCGGCTTCGCATAAAAGCTCCGCCAACACTTAGGTCATCGGTGAGATAGAAATTGGATTCGACGGCTTCAACCAAATCAGGACGGCGAGTACTGTCCGGTTTGAAGTTTGGTGGAAGCGGATTAAAGAGTGGGCGAGATCGGAGCGCTGTAGCTTCAACCCAGTCATTTTTATAGCCAATGGCCACGCCTTCTAAATCGCGATTAAAAGCATAACGTGTTCGGTAAAAGTTGTCTTCGTAAACAGAGCCAGGTATTTCATAACTCCGTAGCAGGAGTCCGCGCCCTATGGTTTCATAAAAACTACCGACTCTTACTTTGAAATGGTCATCTTCATATTGAAGTCGCTTTTGCGTGAGGGCAAAGTAGTTACGGTCATTAAAGGGAGTCAGGAAATGCTCAAATCGTCCATATAAACTGATGTTTCCCTGATCATAGTAAAGATTGAGCTGATCGTATGAAGTCGTTAAGTCTGTAGTTTCTTCATACGGCAGGTTCCCAAATTGAAACTCAAAAGTGTTGGTTCCATAGAGCTGGGCTAAAGCTTGACCCGAAGCAAAAACATACAGTATGGTTGATATGAGCAATAAGCGCGGAATCACTCTTCAAGAAGTTTAATGATTTCAGCTTCAATCATCTTTTCTTCTCCGGGCGAATATCCCTCATGAAAATACACGACTTCATCGTCGCTATTTACAATAAGCAGGGTTGGTACAGCTTGCACTCGGAGTCGTGCCATCAGGCTATTATCAGTATCCAGGAGTACGGGATAGTTGATACCAAGTGATTTAGCAAAGGGCTTTACCTTAGACAAGTTTCGAGGACCATCAACACTAATCCCAATGAAACTGACTCCTTGGGGTGCCAGCTTCTCATTCATCTCCACAAATTTGGGAATGGATTTTATGCAAGGTTTACACCAGGTAGCCCAAAAGTCGATGACGGTTAAATTTTCACCTTTTAGATCTTCGTAAGAAGTGGTTCTGTTTTCAAGGTTCTTTAGGCTGAAGTTATGAACTTTTGGTCCGGTTATAACCGAGGCGCAGAGAAAAAGTAAAAGGGATAAAAAGATTTTCATGGCTGCCAGTTTAATCAGTTAGACAACATCGGCAGATAAAACCTTACGAATTTTAATCTTCTCTTGTCGGGGGGCGCCTGTTGTCATTCGATATCGTATCAATGAGCTTGTTATAAGGATCAATTCCCGCAGAAGTAGGTTCTTCATCCACCGTAATGGTAAACTCATTAAGGATTTCAGTAAATCTATGCTTTTTGAAATAGAGTACCGTTTCTTGTCCGGTTGAATCCGTTCCGAACACGCCTACATCAACCCAATCTTGTAGCGGTAAAGACTGAACCGGGAGTCGACGATCTTCGATCTCAATTGCCAGACTATCTCCGGCCTCATTTTTATACGTTCTTTTTCCGGTCTCTCCGGTTCGATATTTTGAGACCTGAAGGGTTAGATTCACTTCATAGGTGCTGCTATCTTTCTCGGTGTATGTGGCGTCTTCAACACGATTATCGTAAAGAGTAATGGTCTCAAACATGTCTTTGATCAGATACTGAAGAGAATCAGGCGTAGCCTCTTTTAGGTAACCAAGTAATTCAAGCGAGGTAGTGTAAGGAGGTTCCTGATAAGCCACTTCATCGATGAAACTGCTGAGGGCCGCATTCAGGTTGTCTTCCCCGATATAATCGCTGAGGGCATAAAAAACGAGAGATCCTTTGTTGTAATGAATGTACTGCTGATTCTCATTGTAAATGAGAGGAAGTTCTTTTTGAGACTCTAAAGTCCGGCCGGTCAGGTAGCTGTCCAGGGCATCTTTGAGGAAGATTCTCATCTGATCTACCCCATGTTCCTTCTCCAGAACTTTAAGGGCACTGTATTCTGATAAACTTTCAGAAAGCATAGTTGCGCCCTGCACATTTGCCCCAATAACCTGATGTGCCCACCACTGGTGAGCCACTTCGTGAGCGGTAATACTGAATGGGTAGTTTACACCCTCGTCATTTGTGGTATCAACTTCAGCAATAAAGCCAATGGCTTCTGAATATGGAATGGTATTCGCAAAAGACTGTGCAAAGCTTCCGCCTGTTCTTGGAAACTCAATAATACGTACCTGCTGATGCTGGTATGGACTGTATTCCTCAGTATAATAATCCAGGGACTTCTTCATACCCTCCATCATGTATTCCAGATTATACTCGTGTCCCTTATGGTAGTAGATTTCAAGAGCTACCTCATTCCAGGTATCTTTCACAACTTCAAATTCGGCCGAAATGAAGGAGTAAAAATTGATCATGGTGCTATCCATTTTATAATGGAAATAACGCCGGCCATCTTCTTCCCATTCTTCCTGTAAATATCCCGGGGCAATGGCAATTTGTTCAGGACTCGTACTAATGGTGGTCTCAAAATCGATCCAGTCTGCATCGCTGGAAATGTAGTTGTTCATCCGCGCAACGCTATCGGTGGGGGGAGCCATGCGGTCTTTAGGTGGAAGGTCATACCGTTCACGGGCATCTTTTCCAGATAGCTCACCTGATTCCTGATATCCTACTCGTGGAAAAATGGTGTTGTTAATGAATGTCCCATTCTCACGAATCGGTGAATTATTCCTCAGGATTTCATTGGGCTTATTTGAAATTGCGAAGGTAAACAGCAGGGTGTCGCCGGGCACAAGTGGCTCAGCCAGCTCATAGATGTCATAGTTCATGGAATCATCTTCCATCACTAATTCAAACGGTCTGCTAAAGCCAAATGAGCTTATGGAGTTATTATGATCAATATGAATTGAGTCGATAGGTACATTCGTTTTATTTTTTAGAATGTATGTACCAGCAACTTGGAAATCCCTTGTTTCAGGAAAAATGTCAAGATTGATGGTTGATGCGGTAATGCGGGGTTGTGGGATGTCTTTGTATTTCCCGTAATTTTTTTCCCATTGAGCCGCTCGCTGTTCTCGTTCTTTGGAAGAAAGCCGCTCGTATTTGATATTATCCACGTAATAAATCCAGCTTCCGATTGCCAAAAAGGCAATGAGTGAAAGAGAGAAGATTATTTTTAAAGCGGGAGTAAATTCACGCTTTGCGTCTTGCAATCGCTCCTTGATGCTACCTGGCAGTCCACGTCGGAATAAGATGATGGAGAGCACATAGAATGCAACTCCTAACATTAGCCAATATGTTTTATAGACGTAATACTCGGTTAGAAAATGGCCATAGCCATTCATGTCAGAATACGGAGTTCCGGGAGCTTGATTGAATTGGAAGACATCTTGCTCAACGCCAATAGAGCCAAGGAAAGAAATCCCAATAGAGATAAGCAGAAGCAGAATAAATCCGATATAGTAATTCTTGAAAAATGAATGAAAGAGAACCGCGAGCAGCCCCCAGATGACGACATGTATGAGGGTGATGAAGTACAGATCGAACAGGTAAAGTCCAATTTCAATATTATAGTATCCGTTAAATAACTGTACACCAACGCCTGCAACCATTATGATAGAAAGCAGGATCATCTGCATCTTGATCAAAGCGAATAACTTTGAAAGTAAAATCGTCCAGTTCGGCGTTGCCGTTACATGAACGAGCTGGTCCATGTTGGTTGTCCGGCTCCTGTGAATCAGCATCCCGGCGTAGAGGAAAGTCAGGATGTTAATGAATAGGCTAAAAAAGGTTCCGGGCAGCTGCAGCATTTGCCAGGTGACGGGGAGTGTGTCGGTGCCAAAAATTTCAGCCCCTAATAAAATCACACTTAATGAGATCAACAATCCCACAAGGGAGATGATGATGAATGCCCATCCTTTTACAATATATTTGAGGTCGACGTTTGAAAGTGTCCAGGCCAATTTCAGGTTTTGAATCCATGAAAAATCAAAATTTACTTTAGGGAGTGTTACTGTAAGGATGCTGCCAAAGTTTTTCTTGGTAACTCTTTCAGGAGTACTCTTTTTGAAAAAATTGAAGGAAAATGCATCTTGGTTAAAGCTGAATTTGAAATAGACCAATGAAAAAATAGCAAGCCCAAGTCCGGTCCAGATTAAGCGGTTATACAGAATGATTTCACCCCAGGGAAGTGGATTAACGTTCTGTTCAAAAACGGTCCAGTATTCGGCATAATACATGTTGGCCTGCATTCCGTAGGGATCAAGCAAGGCTGCCAGCATTTTGTTGTCTAAATCCTGAGTTAAATTCTGGGCGAAAATTTGAATCAGGAAAAGAGCCAGGATGGTAATAAAACCCACATTGATGTTACGTGTGAAGGTAACTACCGCAAATACGATAGCCCCAAAAAAGATCATATTCGGGATAATGTAGTACAGAAAAGGCTGTATGTAATTCACAATATCAAAAGGGCCAAGCAAATCAGGATTGGTCCCCGGAAAAACAGATCCGATAAGAATACCCAAGGCTGAAGCTATTACAACAAGAGTGATAATAGTAAGGCCGGAAGTGAATTTAGCGAGCAGATATTCCCATTTTTTAAACGGATAGGAATATAGAACGGAATGCATCTCGCTATCATAATCCCGATAGATGGTGCCGCCTACAATAGCGGGTAGGAAAAAGTAGACGATCACCGACATTTCACCTAAAATGCCATTAATAGCCAAGGCTGAATTCACTTTAGTGAGGGAATTCATGCTTACCGTGAGACTTTCAAAAAGTCCGGCTGCACTTACCATTATGAACAATGACAGGAAGAACATAATGCCGGAATAGACATAGAAAGATGGCTTGCGAAGCCAATAACGAATCTCGAATGAAAAGATAGTAAAGAACATAGTAATCGGGCTTAGGGCTTATTCTGAAACAACGGATTCATCTTCACGAAGTGTCACAAAGTAGACATCTTCGAGTTCGGGGCTTTTGGCCTCAAAAGTGTCATCCGGTTTTTGGTCGTTTAAAACCCGAATGTTCAGTGTATTGTCTTGATTGAAGTTAGAAGAAATGATGTTATAGGTAGCTTCATTTGCTTCAAGGTCATCTCGCTCAATCATTTTCGTCCAAATCTTGCCTCCCAGAGTTTTGACCGCATCTTTTGGTGTGTGGTGACTTAGAATTCTCCCACCGTTCATAATGGACATGTCGGTGCAAAGCTCTTTCACATCATCTACAATATGGGTAGAAAAAATGACGATGTGGTTGGTCCCAATTTCACGAAGTACATTCAAAAAACGATGACGCTCTGAAGGATCAAGACCGGCGGTAGGTTCATCTACAATAATCAATTTTGGGTCGTTGAGAAGGAGTTGGGCAATCCCAAAGCGCTGTTTCATTCCCCCGGAATAACCGGCCACACTTTTACGCCTTACTTCCATAAGGTTGGTGACCTCAAGAGCTGTATCCACCATCTGATTTCTCTCAGTGTTGTCGGCAATTCCCTTCAAACGGGCAAAATAATGAAGCAGGTCTTCGGCCGACATGTTCGGATAAACTCCGAATGACTGTGGCAAATATCCCAATACTTTACGCAGTCTGTTTTTGTCGTTGAGGATATCAATATCATCTAAAAAAGCAGAGCCTGAATCCGGAGCCTGTAAAGTGGCGATGGTTCTCATTAAGGTGGATTTTCCGGCGCCGTTAGGACCAAGCAGCCCAAACATCCCTGACTCGATTTCGATGGAAACATCGTCGAGTGCTTTAACCCCGTTTTTGTACGTTTTTGAAATATTGGAAAGTGATAGCTTCATATGTGGCTTTGTTGAATAAAAGTAACAGGTGGGAGTATAAGTAAAAGCGAAGGCATTAGCCGAATAAAATAAGGCTATAAATTAGGAGGGCTTTTTTGTTTTCTGATGAGCACTACAATCTTCTCGTACATAACTTCGATTCTTTTTTCTGCTTTACCGATCTCTATTATGCGGTGATAAGTCTCTTGAACTTCACTGATGGTGCGTTCACTTTTATTGATGGTGTCTAATTCTCCGTCAGCATCACGGTCTTGAAAGACTTCTTCCAGTCCGGATTCAAGATGGAGGATTGTGAACTCGTTGTAGAGTAGATCTTTATAATTTCCAAAAGTCTGGAGGGTATATTTTGCACTGTCATCTTTGAAAGTGAATATCCGCAGTGAATTCTTGGCTTTAAATTTTTGCTGGTTCATGGCCTCTTGGATGCCATAAATATAGATGTCATTTGCTTCCTCTAAAGAAAATTCTCCGTACTGAACTAAATCGATGTATCCATCCTGATCGGTGTCCATAGAACGAAAAACAGACTCATTCTGCACCAATTGTACCAGATAATTGTAGCCCTCACCGGTAGGGGCAGATATACTGATAATTTCGAATGGGATGTCTTGGTAGGTGAATTTAAACTCGGTTCGGCTGGGCAGTTCTTTAGAAGTTGAGCAACTCAGAAGAAGCAGAAGCCCAAGAAAAAGAAGAGAGGCTATTTTGAGTTTTTGAACCATGATTACCCGCTATCGTTAGGGGTTAACAAATAGTAACTAATCAAGGGCTATAATCAAAGTAAAAAAGCCCGGTTTGAATTAGAAACGGGCTTTTAATCTATTTAAAGGGAGAGCTCTAATCTACCCAATCAGCAACAAATACATTGGTTGATCGGTCGCCGCCGTTATTGCGGTTGGATGAAAACACGATTTTTTTACCATCCGGGGAAAACATCGGAAAGGAGTCAAATGTTTCGTCAAAAGTTACCTGTTCAAGTCCGGTTCCATCTACATTAATCATGAATATATTAAATGGAAATCCACGTTCTGACTGGTGATTTGAAGAGAATACAACTTTCTCGCCAGAGGGATGGAAGTAGGGAGCCCAGTTGGCATTTCCTAAATCTGTGATTTGGTGAAGTTCGGTTCCATCTACATTCACAATATACAATTCCATGTTAGTGGGTTCTACCAAACCATCCTCTAAGAGAGATTTGTACTTGGTGATTTCTTCCTGAGTTTCCGGACGGGAGGCACGGAAGATGAGTTGAGTTCCATCCGGTGAGAAGAAGGCTCCGCCATCATAACCAAGTCCATCTGTAATTTGAATGACATTTGAGCCATCGGTATCCATGATGAACAATTCGAGATCTCCTGTTCGAGTGGATGTGAATACGATTTTATCGCCTTTTGGAGATACGGTGGGCTCTGCATCGTATCCCGGAGAGTCCGTGAGTTTGGCAATGATGTTGCCTTTCATATCAGCTTTATAGATATCATAGCTTTCGTAAATTGGCCATACGTAAGCACCACTGGATCCGGGAGTTGGGGTCTCGGGGCATTCAACACTATTGGCATGCGTGGAAGAGTAAACAAAGGTAGAATCACCGGGCAGGAAGTAAGCACAGGTAGTGCGGCCTTTTCCGGTACTGATCATCGGGGGCTCAAAACCGGGCTCTTTTTCGGAAATATCCATATAGAAAATCTGATCACAGCCCACGCCCCATTCCGGGTTGTTGGATTGAAAAATCAATTTTTCACTATCGTAACTCCAATAAGCCTCTGCATTATCACCACCAAAAGTAAGCTGTTGGACATTTTGAAGGTGAACTTCCTGAGTATATTTCAGGGTATCGGCTTCAGGGTTATAAGGATTTTGTTCAGGGGTAGAGGTGCAGGAAGTGACAATAAAAAGGATGAGAGCTGTAGCAAGGTATTTCATAAAATAGTTGGAGAGAGTAAAGGTGTAAAATTTTTGATCGAAGATAAGGAAATATGGTAAGGCTCCCATGAAATTATTTCGTAAGGAATAGGTTTGAAACTGCTCTTGCTGTTGAATAGAGTATAATTAATGGGGTATGGAATATTGGAGAAAATCGATTCGGTTGGATGGCTGGGATTACCGGTTTCCGTCGTTTTATTTTATCACGATCTGCACGAAGGACCGGCATCATTATTTTGGGGAGATCTGGAATGGTATAATGGGATTGTCTGAACAAGGGTGTGCGGCGTGGTATTTTTGGAATCAGATTCCCGATCATTTTGACAATGTGAAATTGGATGCATTTGTGGTAATGCCGAATCATGTTCACGGAATCATCCAAATTATCCCCAATGAAAATGGTTCCCATTCTGTAGGGACGTTGCATGCAACGTCCCTACAGAATGCGGATTCCAAAAATAGGATGTCGATAATATCACCAAAACCAAAATCATTGCCTGCGGTGGTACGGTCATACAAATCTGTCCTAACCCGCTGGTGCAATCAAAAAAATCATGAATTCGCATGGCAATCCCGTTTTTATGATCACATCATCCGTAATGAAAAATCATTACAAAATATCAGACAATACATTGAAATGAATCCGGTGAATTGGGAATCAGATCGGGAATACGATATCAATTCCCAATCCTAAATTGAAGGGTTGCATAAAATGTCCGGGGCGGAGATGGGATAATTCCAGGCCCCGGGTAGCCGGTTGCCCGACGGGTAAAGTACCAGGAATCAAGCACGTTATTGATGCCGGTTTCAAGGGATACATTTTTATAAGACCAAGACAGAGAGAGGTCAAGAACATCATAAGCGGGAATGGTTCCCCGAATGCCACTCTGGTTGTCCCGAGCATTTTGCGCTGCATTTGAGGCATCTGTGTACTGATCTGAGACATAGGTGTACTGTATAGAACCCAGCAGGTCTTTATATCCAAAATTGAATCCTGTTTTTAAGTTGAGCAAGGGTACAAACTCTACCTCATTTCCTTCGACGCCGGAGATTTCGGAGTCCATATACTTAGAGTTCGTCAAGGCTGTGTTGGCAAATACGGTCAGTTTTAGGTCTCGTTTATCTTCTCCAAAAAGGGGGAAAAGATTTAGCTCAACAAGACTTTCAAAGCCGTACATAAATGCTTGCCCAATATTTCCTCTATAGCGCACCACGCGACCGGTTTCTTCCTCGTTGCCTTCCGCATTTACTCTGGTTTCGGCTCTTAGCACTTCCCCAATACGGTTGTTATACAGCAACCCAAATCCTCCTATGTCATAGGAGACGGCCTCTCCAATTCGGCCACGGATTCCAACATCGGTAGTGAATCCGCTTTCATCGGTGATGTTTGGATCTACCTGAAAGGTTGGGTTTACAATTCGAATATCATTAAAAGTAACAGACCGGTAGTTCTGCGAGAAGTTGCCATAAAACTCAGTGGTAGATGAAGGTAGGTAACTCAATCCCGTTCCTAACAAAATGAAGCTTCGTTCAAAATCACGGTCATCTTCGAAGGTTTGGTTTTGGATAGGATTGCCTGCAAGATCAAAATTAACTCGCTTAAAACTCCCCTTACTCTGTGTGTTTATATATTCAAAACGAAAGCCGGGAGTGATCGAAAAGTTATCCTGTAGATAGAATATATTTTCACCAAATAGAGCCAGGTTTTTGTTTGGAAAGGTAAAATCGGATTGATTGGGATAGTTAGGGAATTGTTCGTCAGCCAGAGTGAAATCTGCTTTCATACTTGCAGTCCCGGGGCCTTGAATAGAAGTATTCTTCGACTGATACCATTTAGTGCCAATCAGAAATACAGCGTTTTTGTCACCGAATTTATATCGATTTAAAAGCCTGACTTCAGTCCCCCAGTTATTGAAATCGCCGAGTATTAAATCACGAGGTGCATTTGCATCATCCTGCTGAGAAACCCGGTTGGTTCGGAAACCTACAGATTTGCGCGATGCATCCAGTCCATATACTAAAACACTGAGTTTTGTTTTAAATGAAAATTCATGCTCGAAATTAAGAGAAGCGAGTTTCCAGTCGACCTCGAACCAGTTTCTTGAACGGTTGCTGAAGGTAGGATCCGTGTAAAACTGAGTATCGGTTAAACCGCCGGGCTGCTGAGCGATGTAATTCAGGTAGGTGAAATCCAGAGCAATTTTAGTTTTATCACTAATTTGGTAGTCGGTGTATAAATAGACGTTATCTGATTCAAAGCCTGAATTGGGCCGGAATCCATCTCCTGATTTGTAGTTATAAAATCCATAGTAGCCAACTTTTCCTGTTGTACCACTTACGCTGTTGAAAGAGGTGAACAGCGCATTTGATCCAACCGATTGCCTGCTCAAAACTTCAATATTTCGGTCTTGGACGGGTTTCTTCATCCTGAAATTAACGAGCCCGCCAAACTGAGTTCCGTACTGTAATGAGGCTGCTCCGCGAATCACCTGAATTTCATTTAATCCTTCTGCGGGCGGGGTATAATAGCTTTCCGGGTACCCTAAAACATCAGCGCTTATGTCATAGCCGTTTTGACGGATATTGAAGTTGGATGAACGGTTTGGGTCTAAGCCACGTCCGCCAATGTTAAGCTGAAGTCCGGCGTCGTTGGATTCAAATATATTTAAGCCTGAAACCTGACTGTATATTTGCCGGGGATTGTTCGATGAGGTGTTAACTACCATTTGGTCCAATGCGATAACCTCATTTTTTTTACCAGCATAAATAGAGGTGCCTTCCACTTCACGAAGCCTCTTGATAGCAAATATTTTGTCTCTCTGGTCAATAACAGCAACTTCTGACATTTCCCGTGACAGTTTTTCAAGTTCAACCCGAACCTTTGCGTTATTGGATCCCGGAACAAATCGGCGGTTTATAATTTCGTATCCAAGCTTAAAGAAAAAGAGATCAAGGTTGCCATAAGGGAGGTCGTTGATTTCAAAGTACCCATTTTCATCGGTCACATAAGATTTACCTGCGGCGTTATTATAAATATCGACTCCTTCAATAGGTTCTGCGGAGCCTTTTTCGATTACATATCCAGAGAATCTTAATTGGGCAACTCCGGGGAGCGCAATCAAAGCAAAAAGTATAACCAGACTAAAGTCCTTTAATCTCATCGTTGAAAGGTAGTAACCAGGTTCGGTGTTTTAATGAAGGTTCAATTTCGCTTAGGTCTATTTCAGGATTTACATAGCGCTGACTGGATCTGCCGTTAAGTGCTACATAGCTATCAACATAGATTTCAGGATTTTCAATTCCTTTTTGTTCGAAATGATCTTCCAGAAAATGTGCGTATTGAAGAATGAAATCCGGCTGGGTGGACATTTGTTTTTCCTGGAAGCGAGTCAGGAATTGCATGTTATCGATGTAGAAACTATTCCCGGAATCAGGATCTTTGACTTTGAAATTTGCATAACCTGCCTTTTCCATAAGCATGACGCGCCATGAAAAACGGTAGCCTTCTTCCGTCCAGAAAAGTTCTCCCGGATAGAGCATATATCGAAAAGGAAACAACAACTGAATCACAAAAAAGACAGAGACTGTGATCAAAGATGCTTTGCGAATCCAGGCTTTCGGAAAGGAATAGTCAAGGCCGTTATCAAAGATCGATTTGCTGATGTTGAACCATTTTGAAATAGTAGCAAGTATTTTGTTGTGAAGGCCGGAATCAAAAAATATCAGGGCACTGACAATCATGATGTAAGGAAACATCCCGATTGGGAATAATACGCGGGTTAGTATGTGAAAGACCACCACCATGATGAATGCAAAGACACGCGTTTTTCTGATCAGTAATAAAAATGGAATGGTTAAATCATAGAAAGCTCCTGCCCAGGCAAAAGCATAGTGAGCCCAAGTTTGTTGAAGTAAGTCTCCAAGCAGCGGGATGGAATATTTAGCGGGAAGCCAAATTTGTAAGGGCATAGCTTCAAGCAGCCAGTCAGAATTTAGCTTCGCTAAACCGGCATAAAAGTAAACGATGAAGAGCAGAAATTTAATTGAGTCAATTGACCACTTGGGAATTTGTTGAGCTCTGATTTTTTCTTTTTTCCATGCATCAACAGAAAAGTAGGAGTGAGCCGGGAGAAAAATCATCAGAAAACTTAGTATGCTGATGAAATAATAGTGGTTGAGGTAGGTGGTTTTATCCATCAGCTCGATATAGGTAAAGCTCAGGAAAAAAGTGATAATGGATATCCGGTATTTAAAACCGAGGGAAACGAACATCGCTGACAACCCACAAACCAAGAAAATCAGATAAGTCCACACACCCAAAGGCTGAATCCATTCAAAACCATAGTAGGAAAAGAAAAAATCAGGCTGGATATATAGTTTATGAATCCAGCCATAAGCGGTAAAACGGATGATACTGATCAGCATCAATAGCCCAAAAAAGATCCTGAAAAGCGCTAAAGGAGCAGCGTTTGTTTGGGTGTTTAAATATGATGAAACTGAGCTTGATTTCACACTTTAGTCGCCGTCAGCATCTGTGTAATCCACATTAATGTTTAGAGCCTGAAGCATGTCCACTTTCAGATAAACTACATTTATCTGCAGTTTGTCATAAGTAGCCAACATTTTGCTATTGTCGGACTCAACTTGTCGGGCCAGGCTTGCATCTAATACCTCGGCTTCATCTCTCGCAGCGTTAAACTGATTATTTATAGCTACGGTTAAATCCATTCCTTCTCTCATCGTTTTTAAGTAATTGAGATATGAATGTAAGCTCTCGCCTGAGTCAGAACTGTCAAAGTGCTTGCCATTAAAAAAGTCTTGGGTGGCATTTAAAGCAGTAATGAAAAGCTCTTTTGAAAATGGATCGCTATAGTAAGCTTCAACATGACCTTTAAGAGTAGAACCTGAAAATACTCCGGCAGGAATTCCAATTTTACCGGCTCGCAGGTGTTTTTCATAATAGAAAATGTAGTCATTGACCATCATGTCGAGGGAAGAGTTGGCACCATTACCGGAATTACTGACAAACTCATCACGATAACCGGATGTCCAGTCCGCTAAAACCTCATTTGTAAGTGAATCTATTCTTGAAGTAAGGTCTGTTAAATAAGCCCGGTAACCATCTGCATTTGTGTTAGTGGTGTAATAAGTAAGAATCTCAGTGTCATTATCACCAAGTCCATTCAGTAAAAAATCTAATGCGGGGAAGCCCTGACTGTTATTCAGTGAGGGGAGGGTTAGATTGTAATCTCCCGTCTGAACATTTTCTTTGATCTCCGTGGTATCCGTTGGATAGATATTCATGTTATCCCGGTAGCGGACTTCCATGGCCTTTCCAATTTGAAACATTGAAACTTTCTGAAATTCCAAATAGGTGGTTTTCCAGGAATTTCGAAGTTCTTGCAGCGTTTGCGGTGTTGGATTTTCTACAAAAAATTCAGCATCAGTCTGTAGAGTTGAAGATGACTCTGCCAAATTTGAAAAGGATGGGATGATAATATTGTCGGCCCAATTATTTAAAATAGCTTCTCGATCAAAATCATCAACATTTGGACCTGAAGGACCATTTTCGGTACATCCCGAAATAACTAAAGCGGTAAGTAAAATGAGTGCAATTCTCTTCATAATAAAGTCAATAAAATAAAACTGGCAGCTAGTTTATGCTCCCAGTGGTAAATTAGAAAATTTTTTTAGTTAGCAGCTTCTTCAATAGTGAAATCAAATTGAGCGGCAATATCATTCGTAATATTGTCTAATGTTTCCGGAGTGACGTCCCAAAGTCCATTTCCGTCTTCAAGCTGTGAAAGAAATCCATCTACATCAGTTTTCGTGAGGTAGGGGCTTCCTGAATTTGGAACCCTTGTAAATTGCAGGCTAAAGATAAAACCGTATGCTTCAGAAAGATCATGGAATGCTGCACCGTAATCCGGTGTGCTTTGGTCAAGAGCGTTCTTGCCAGACTGAAGGTAATAGACTGCTCGAACGGCTATTACTGTAGAAAGATTTTCACGGATGATTTGAGCTTGTTCGTCTCGAACATCATATTCTCCGGCAACAATTGCTGCACGCCCCAGTTTAAAAGCATCAAAAGTTTCTTGGGAAATACCGCTAAAGTCTTCATCCTCTTCAACGCTTCCAAGATAATTATTCAGAAAACGGTCGGCATCTCCAACCGTTGGGAGCGGATTTGCGAGGTCATCAGCATTCCCATAAAGGTAACCATAAGCTTCATCCCACTTGTGCTCCATGTTGGTGTAGTTTGAATCTTCCGCAAGGGTAGTGCTTGTATTGTCTTCGCGATTGGTTCCGGCATCTAAAACAGACACGCTCAGATAGTTGTTGAGAATTTGGTCGGCCATCAATGAGCCAATTAAGCTTTTTGCTACTAATTGATTGTACTCAAAGCCTTTGCCGTTTACATATCGTGTGGAAGAGCCATCAGCTATTTGGCCGGGTTTTCCCTGAGCAGCAGCTGTGTTTTCATTGGGGTATACATCCTGGACCTGATTGATTAGCCAAGTCTCAAACTGATCTTTTATTTCTGCACTAATCGTAGTATTTGATGAGAAATAATCGGTTGAAGCAGCCACTTTGCTTTTAACATTCTTGGTAGCAGCGTTTAAATCGGCACTTGAATAAGGATCTACATCTCCGCCGTTTGCATCCTGATTGCGATACATTTGGAGCAGAAGCTCTTCCGTAGAATTATCAAAATCTGTAATAGCCCCAACTAGTTCAGTGGCCATTTGGATTCGCGTAGTTTGTCCTGTGAATGAAACGGTAGTTTCGCCATTTCTGGTAAATTCATAGGAGGAAGGAACGTCTATTTCAGTCCCTTCATTAGAATCACAAGAGATCATGAATATGACGGTGAGTGCGAGGACCAAAAGTTTGCTAATCTTCATTTCTTAAATAGAGGGTGTGTTTTTATTCTTATTTTTATTTAGATCGATTCTAATTTAAGGAGAGTTTTAGGTCAAGTCAAAGCTTATATAGAATAAATCTAAATTAATTCAGAGAGGAGAGATGCTTAGGAACATGATGTCGGTTTTGGGGCTATATAAGTATTCAACCACTAATAAATTATCGAATAGATCATGTTTAAGAACGGAATCATACTTGTTTTAACTGCAACAGTTTTAATGTTTACAGGATGTTCGGAGGGTACAAAGCAAAAAGCTACAAGCACGGTAGAATCAGCTGCAAATAATATTGAGCAAACCAGACAAGAGTTTATTGCTAATGCTCAGGATCAGCTTAATGAAGTTGAAGACGAAATCAACGATATAGAAGCGAACCTTAAAGACAGCTCCACAGATTTGAAAGAAGAGACCAAAGAAAAATGGGAAGATCTGAAGGGAGAACGATCCGAACTCGAAAAACAAATCGATAAGTTCGAGAATTCAACAGAAGAGAATTGGGAACAAACTAAAGAATCCTTTTCCGAAAGCATGGAATCATTCAAAGAGGATTTCAACAATTTTGTTGACAACCTGAAAGTTGGATAAGGTTTAATTATCCGGTTTTCGGGGTGAAACTAAATCCATGGCTTGGCCTAGTATATTTTTCCCAAAATTATAGAAGCGTTCTTGATTTCCCATTGCGAGTAAACGAAGGACGTAACGCAATTCTCCTAACAATTTAGGCGGGTTGCTAATCAGAGTATCTTCTCTGACTATTTCTTCCCAGTCAATAGAACGCTGAAATTTGACGCCGGCCCTGGCCATGGTTTTCATATATACGTTTGCCATTAATCCATAGCCAATGGTTGTAGGGTGAAGACCATCGAGACTGAAAATGCCTCCTTTATACAGCTTACCATTATCGTCAAGACGAAGGAAGTCGGTTGATAGATTTACTTCGTTATCATCCCCTACTAAATGAGCAGTCGATTCTTGCTTTCTCAGGGCGTCTGCCAATCCTTTTGGAAGGTCTCGCACTAACTCACCACCCAAACGCCGGCGAGCTAAGCCGGCAACATTTTTAGCCATTGGGACCACCGTCCACCCATATTCACTGGCAACCTTTTTAATTATTTCATTGTACTCATCCATAGCCAAGTCTAGCTGAATGGCCTGATCTTTCGTCAAATGTGGATGCTTGTCCGGATCGAAATCCTCATCCCAAATCCAGAAGCGGCTGTAGTAATCAAAATAGCCCAGGCGTTTGCTGGATAGATCCGAATTCACTCCCCGACAAACAGGCGGAATGGTTACATAGGGAAGGGTAGGTACGAAAACCCGTTTAGCATCCAACTTAGATACTTTTTCGGCTAGCTTGCGATATTGGTTTTCAAAATGCTCGGGACGATAAGCGGTATGTTTTCGTTTTCCGGGAAACACTTCAAGGTTATCGTCTTCGGTCCAAATCACTTTAAGATCTGTGATGGCCGCAATCATATTGTTGTGTCCCAGGCAAACAATCAGATTTTCAATGCCACCATCTTTAGCGAGTGTTTCCGCATTATCAAACTGAGATCGGCCCTCAAATTCTGGCTTAAATGAAGGATTTAGAACGAGACGTGCTGTGGTGAACTTTGCATGCTCAGGGAGCATGTTAAAAACGGTGAATTTTTCCGGATTCGTGTGAATGTGGTGCCGGCTGTTTTGCTCATTCACTACCCAGGAATCACTGATGTTAAAGCCCCAAACCGATTGATTGTGATAAGGGTGGTCACGGGCAATGGCTAAATCCTTTAATCCGCCTTCCCAATATTTTTTGATGCGCTTAAGCGTCTTGACCATATGCGATGCGGCCGGCAAAAATTCATCCCAGGTGATCTCATCGCCAAATTCTTCCGAAAGTCCACGAACAAGCACTTCGAGATTTAAAGGAATGCCCGCTTGTGCGGTAAATGATGGTTGGTCAAAATCAGGTTGGGGATCAAAGCATCGGTGGACAAAAGATGGAAAGTTGACATCAGTACGGTAAATGCCGCCATTATTGAAGCCTTGGGAAAGACTATCTCCAATGACCACTAGTTTGTGTTTTGCTTCTTTTTTATTCCAGAACATTAATTTTTGCTACTAAATCTTGAAAGCACGAAAAGATAGTTAAGTGATGGGTGAATAGAAATGGGAGTAATGAGATATGAGTAATGAGTAGTGAGTAATGAGTAGTGAGTAATGAGTAGTGAGTAGTGAGTAGTGAGTAGTGAGTAGTGAGTAGTGAGTAGACTCATATCTCAAAACTTACTACTCAAAACTACAACACAACCCCTAAAATTTGATAAGTATCGGACCTAAACCCTGCCTATTTTGTATCTAGAATTATTCGCCAATTAAAACAAAAGAGTATGTCAGATAAAAACCGACTGGAATTATTCAGAGAAAAACGAAGTGCACAAAATGAAAAAGTAATGGATTTGGATCACCTGGGTATTAAACGCTTTTTCAATATGGATACGAATACGTATCGAGATGGTGCTTTGCCCACTCAGACCAAAGAACTTCTCGGGTTAGTAGCATCTACTGTTCTTCGCTGTAATGATTGTATTGATTACCATTTAGAACAATGTGCTAAAACCGGCTCCACAAAAGAAGAAATCATCGATGCGATGAATGTAGCTTTGACCGTGGGTGGGAGTATTGTGATTCCGCATTTGCGCCATGCCGTGGACACGCTTGATTTTCTGGAAGAAGAAGGGGTGTTGGAATCTTAGGATTGCAATCTGCTATTGCAGGGCTAAAGCCCATACTTGTGTACTGGATATGATAGGGCGGTAGTGAAGAGTTTTTGTGAGTGGGCTGATTCTTGGGTGCTTTATGCACTCAAAATAATGCCATTGGCTAAGATGTAATCACAGAAAAGGCCTTAATAAAGTACCCAAGCGAAGGATTTCAATCCTTTGCGATCGTGTGTTGAGAAGAGTTCGCTCTTGTGATTATAAATCTAAATATCACTCAGCCATAAACTCTTCAGGGTCGGGATGTAGGAATTTAATCTTAAACTGATCCCTGAGCTTTTGTGATGACACTGATTTGCTGTCTTCCCCGCCTGACTCAAAAGTAGGTTTCTTTAGCTCCATACGTTCAGTCATCTTGGTATAAACTTGTTCTCGAGTGGGATGGCATTCCGTGCAAACGTTAAAAATTTCCCCTTTCGTGTTAGCCTTGATAACCTTCTCAGTTATCTGGATCACGTCATCTCGGTGAATGAGGTTAACCGGCGCATCCCCTTCAGAGATGTCTTTACGTCCGGCCATGTATTTTGCAGGATGGCGATCATCGCCATATAGTCCACATAACCGAAGAATAACAGCATCCGGGCAATGCTCCAGTAAAGCACCTTCAGCAGCTACAATTGCATTATCATTTTGGCTGTCGGGCTTGGAGTCAGATTCAATGACTTCATTTTTTGCATCTCCGTATACTGAGGTGGAACTATACATAACGACCTGCACGTTTCTATCAGCCAGTACCTGAGAAAGTTGACCGATCGCTTTTGGATATTCACTGCGATCTTCACCCCGGCCGGGTGAAATTGAAATAACTACAGAACTAACTTCGGGTAGCCGAATATCAGAAAGCGATTTAACGGGCAGCTCCATTTTCACCGGTTTAATGGAAAGGTCGTCAAGATCAGAAAAATTGGATGATGAGCGTGTAGTACCATACACTAAGTAATCCTTTTTAAGGAGATCTTGACCGAGTTTTTTACCTAACCAACCACAACCGATGATAATTACAGAGCTGTTTTCTTTGGAATTCATACTATCTTCACATTAAATAAAGTTATTGCGTAACTGTACATCAAACATATACTAAAATCAGGCATGGCACAATCTAATACAGGAATTTTATTGGTTAACCTTGGATCACCGGATAGTTATGAACCGGCTGATCTTAAAGTTTATCTTAGGGAATTTTTAAGTGATAAACGAGTAATTGATTTCCCAACTCCGCTTCGCAAAGCATTGGTTGAGGGTATCATTTTACCAATCAGGCCTAAAGAGTCGGCAGAAGCTTATGAGCTTATTTGGTGGGATGAAGGCTCGCCACTTATCGTAATTACCCAGCGCGTGGTTGATAAGCTTCAAAAGCGTTTAGGAGATGATGTACCTATTGCCATGGGAATGAGATATGGAAATCCATCAATAGAGGCCGGTTTTGATGAGTTGATGGAAAAGAATTCCAATCTCGAAAAAGTTTTTATGGTGCCTTTATATCCGCAATATGCAATGGCTACTACCGAGACCGTGATTGAGGACGCTAAAAAAGTATGGCAAAGCAAATACCCTCAGCTGCAGATGGTCACTAAAGATGCTTTTTATGACGACCCGCTATATGTGAAAGCGTTAGGGGAAAGTATCCGTCCCTATATTGAAGAGCATGACATTGATCACCTGATGTTCTCCTATCATGGTGTGCCTGAGCGACATATTAAAAAAAGAGATATCACTGGGGACCACTGCCTGAAATGTGAAGACTGCTGCAATGTGAATTCACCGGCACATACGTTTTGCTATCGCCATCAGGATGTGAAGACCACTCAAAATGTAGCCAAGTATTTAGACCTGGATAGCAGAGATTTTAACTACAGTTTTGCCTTTCAGTCTAAGTTAGGAATTGATCCCTGGCTTACTCCTGCCACGGATAACGAACTTGAACGGTTAGCCGAAGAAGAAGGAGTGAAAAAGATAGCGGTTTGCTGTCCGGCCTTTATTTCAGATTGTATTGAAACACTGGAAGAGATTGGGATTCGGGGCAAAGAAGATTTTGTGGAAGCGGGTGGCGAAGATTTAATCCTGATTCCTTGTGTGAATGATGACGACCTTTGGATTGATGCACTGGAAAGTTGGTGCTCAGAACAAATTAAAGCCAAGGTTGAAGCGGTTTAAGTGGTGAGTTTTGCATGAACAAGTTTAACTTCGGAGAAGAAGTACTCATTTTAGGTGGAGGGATTTCCGGATTATCAACAGCTTGGTTTCTGCATAAAGCTGGCATCCCGTTCAAGCTTTTCGAGAAAGAGCCGGAAACGGGAGGTAAAATCTCAACGGTAGAAGTCCACAATTCACAACTGGATTTCGGCCCCAATTCTCTCCGAGATCGAAACGGAGATATCAGGCAGCTGGCTAAAGAGCTGGGCATCTCAGATGAAGTGATACAAATCTCCGAAGCTTTCAAAACCCGATATATCACTAGAGATGGTAAGCTTCAATCTCTTTCTCCAAGTGTAGGATCATTATTTACCACCAAGATATTGTCTGGGAAAGGGAAGTTAAGAGCGCTGGCTGAACCTTTTATCTCAAAAAAAGAGGATTTGGATGGAGATGAAAGTGTAGGTGAGTTTCTTGAACGCCGACTTGGCAAAGAGGCCGTAGAATATTTAGTAGACCCGGTTTTTTCGGGGATTTATGCCGGTGATATCTACCAAATGAGTAAAAAAGCGGTGTTACCCGAGCTGGCTGAATACGAGCAGGAATACGGTTCTTTGGTGTGGGGAGCGTTGCGCTCTAAGAAGGAAAAGAAGTCGGTCAAGCCCATGGTGCTTTCATTCCGAAAAGGCATACAGCAGCTGACGGATGCCATCACAGAAAAGCTTTCGGAGCATATTATATACGACGAAGTTCTCAGTGTACAGAAAATGTCATCTGGCTATAAAATTACCACTGAAGAGAGAGCATATAAAACGCAGAAAGTTATTTCGTGTGTGCCTGCGTTCAGCCTGGGACGGATTTTGGAAGGTTTTGAACCGGAAGTTTCTGCCCTGCTTACCGATATAGATTATGCCCCGATGCTATCAACCCAAATGCTATTCGAGAAAGAACAGGTTGATTTTGCAAAACAGGGATTCGGTTTTTTAGTGCCTCGGAAAGAGAATATTCGTTTGTTAGGGGTAATTTGGAAATCGAGTATTTTTCCCGGGCTTTCCGATGAAAACGTACACCAATTCACCTTAATGACCGGCGGAGCGCATGACCGGAACGTACTATCGGATTCCACAGATGATATTGAACAGCAGGTTGTGAAAGAGTTTCAAGGGTTGATGGGGATAAAGCAAGAACCGACGTTAGTGAAATCCCGATTATGGCCCAAAGCGATCCCACAAATGAATGTAGGGTATGAAGGTATAAAAGAAAGTCTGAGCAAGTTTGAGCAGGAGTATTCGGGCTTTTATTTCGGAGGAAATTACCGCTGGGGTGTTTCGGTGCCAGATTGTATATCGGGAGCCAACAAAATTATTCGCTCCCTTGCCGGATAAAAATCCTACTGATCCCGAGCTATTATTTCAACTGACATTGGAAGATGGTCGGCCGCTATTTCCATCGAATCAGGGGAGAAAAAGTAATTAACCAAAACGGTATCCCTGATTATCTCGGCGCTCATATTGGTATTGGGCAAAATGTGATCGATTCTCCAGAAAGCAGAGTCGGCGGGGTGAGAAAACACATTGGTTCCTGCAAGCGGGTCAAGAAACTCAACTTCGGTTCCGGCTCCTAAAAAAGCCTGAAATTCATCACTGTCTGGCGTGCTGTTGAAATCGCCAACCGTTAAGATATTTTGGTCCGGATTTAAGCGAAGCAATTGCTTGTAATGAGATCGAAGCAGATTGATCTGTCCAAGTCTCCAGTTTTCATTTCGCTCGCCCCGGCCGGCTTTGAGATGTACGCCGGTTAACGAAAATTGATAATCTGAATTAACCACTACTTCTGTAGTCCACATTCGGTTGTTGGTAAAAGCCTGAGAAGAAGGATTGCCCTCATCATCAGCCTGACCTATGATTGGTGTGTTTGAGGTGGCATAGCTATGAAAAAGCCCCAGTGGAATGCGGCTCATTACCACCACATTCATGTACCAGTCATTGCTTTCGTGGCTGGCAAAAATCTGGTAATCCATTTCAGGGAAAGATTCTTCCGCGAGCTTCTGGGCATAGCTGTCACTTTCAAATTCCTGAAGCACTACAACATCTGCGTTGGCTTTTTTAATGATTTCAGCGAACAACTTCCGTCGCTCGCGCATATTTTCGGGCGGGTTATTCTCGCGACCGTTATCGACGTAAGGATTGTCTATGTCATCAACAAAATGCTCTACGTTCCAGGAAAGCACTTTAACGGTGTCAAAGTTAGCGGGATTATACCAAGCGGGTGTAGCTAATGACTCGGTGTAATTTCCTGAATCATCCCGATCTTGTTTTTGAATGGTACAGTTTGATAGAAGTACAGTAGTGAGAAGAAGAGTTAAGGCGCGCATTTTTTTATGAAATGTAGAGGTTTTATTATTACCTAACTTTAAAGATTCAAAGGGATTTTGGTCCATTCAATAAAGAAAAATACCTAATTCGGGCGATATAGAATAGCTGACAAAAACCGCAGTTTTGATACTCAAAGAAAATCAAAAAAGGGATCAAAATGCGTTTTAAAATAATTTATCTACTCGCGCTAGCTTTAGTTTTAGGTTCTTGCGCTACTGTTCAACAACAAATTGGAAAGGTGGCTTTAAAATTCATGACCAAGAAGGAAGCTAACTTGACTAACATCGCCGCTATCGGAAACTATCAAACGAATGTAGCCGCAACGGATGTTGGCATCACCACATTGGGAACAGAAGATTGGGAAGAAGGTGAAAACCTGGTTGGCGTACAATTGATAAAACCGGAAGGGGCGATTGGGATGATTGCTTTAGACGGAACGGTTACCGTTGATGGTAAGGAAGCCAAAAGCTATGGAGGGGGAGCTTATTTTGCTCGATTTGATAATAGCGACCGATCACCCAAAACGGTAAAATTAGTGAGTGTAAACGGGGAAGAAACCGAGTTTGAAATAGAAGCTGCTCCCGCAATAGCTATTAAAAGTGTAAACGGTGAAACGGGAACGGTTTCCGTGAATCTTTCTGAGCCTCTGGAAATAGAATTAGAGTATGATTCAGAAGCGGAAGGCAAAAGAGTGATTGTTTCGATGATTACCAGTGCAGTCGGAGCTAAAGGATTTGCAAACTTTCAATCCGTCGTCATTAATAACAAAATTACGGTTCCTGCAGAGGCGTTCAGGCATAAAAACATTGCCGGTGGTGGACCAACAGGCAAGGATGTTACAAAGTGGGTAACGGGAGTCAACCACCTGCAGGTTGCGCTTGTAGAATATGATCGATCCGGAAGCGGTCAGCCATTTCCTTACTTCAAAAGAGAAAGCAGATCATTTGATACCGTGCCGGTCAATGTTACAGGAGAAACAGAAGGGCGTTCTTGGATACAGATAAAGGGAGAATCAAAAGAGAACTCCGGGACATTTAACTATACCGCTAGTTCTTCAAATGCGTGGATTGCACGTCCGTTAGAAACCAACATAAAACGAATAGGTATTTCTTCTCTGAGTGTATCCGGTACTTTGTTTAAGAAAACGGTAGAAGAGTCTGAACGAGATAACTATTTAACAGGATATACTGAGATTACTACGACCACAACAACCTTTCAATTTCCCGAATTGGATGACGAATATTGGAATCAATTCTTAGAGAATATGTACAGTGATCTGACCGGAATGCTTACAAATGACTATGGCGCTTCTGTTGTAGATGTTGATCAGATTACCGGGAATCCAATTTATGATGGGTTTTATACTCCGGAAGATCAAAACAACGAGGAATACATTGCCAAAAATCTCCGCGATACAAAGCGACTGATCGCAACTAATCTCAGTGAAATACTCGGAGATCGAACAACCTCACTTATAGCTGACAATGGAACTTCAGCTCGTCTAATGCGGGATATGAATATGGATGCGTTCATGGATGTTGTTATTAACTATCAGGTGGCCGGTGGAAAAGACAATACCATCGTACTGCTGCCCAATGTGAGCTATCGCGTTACCGGTCAAAATCAGGGTTTTGATGGCACTTCAAATGTGTGGTTTTCGGGAAGTATTCAGGGTCCGGGCGTTCCATTTAGCGAATCCGAATTTTCAGATTTAAATGCGTTGAATAGAATCGGACAAAAAGATGTGATTATGAAGCTCATCAAGCAAAGCCTGGCCGAACTTTCCGTAGAACAAGAAGAATTTGGGTACCAGAAAGTATGGATGGTAGCGACGGCTGAGTAAGTCACTTTCTAACATAAAGCTGTCAATTCAGACATGGTAACCTTAAGAAAACCCCGCTTGGACGCGGGGTTTTCTGTTTTGGGCTCAAAAATCATTTAATTTTGCTTTCCCATCGTCAAAACCGATATTCGGGCACATCTTCCACTAATTCATTTCCATGCCTAAAAACTCTACCAAAGGACTTTTCGCCTGGGCCATGTATGACTGGGCCAATTCGGCATATTTTGTAATGATCCAAACCTTTGTTTTTGCAGCCTATTTTTCAAAATCAATTGCTGAAAATGAAACGATGGGTACCGCTTTATGGGGGAATATGATCGGGTTAGCGGGGCTGGTAATTGCTATTACGGCTCCTTTTTTGGGCTCCGTTGCTGATGAAGGCGGTCGCCGTAAACCTTGGATTGTCTTTTTCACCACACTCTGTGTTATTAGCTGCAGTGCCTTATGGTTTGCAGAGCCAAGTACTGATTTCGTTTGGTTTGCCTTGATTATGGCTTTTGTTGCAACTTTAGGTGCCGAGCTATCTTTTATCTTTTATAATGCCATGCTTCCGGATTTAACAACCAGTGAAACCATAGGTAAGTGGTCGGGCTGGGGCTGGGCAATGGGATATGCAGGAGGCTTATTTTGTTTAATCATCGGTTATTTCGGATTTGTTGAAAACGGTGCCCGTATTTTAGGTCTTGACGAAGGGTCACTCCAAAATGTTCGCATCACCTTTGTTTTTACCGGAATTTGGTATGCCTTATTTAGCCTACCCATGTTTTTGTATACACCGGATACTCCTTCAAAAAATAAAACAATGAAGAAGGCGGTTTCAGATGGTATGAAAGAACTGAAAAATGGTCTGGCAATGTTGAAGGATGAGCCGAACATCTGGAAGTTTTTAGTAGCCCGTTTATTCTACAACGATGGACTGGCAACCATCTTTGCAATGGGTGGTGTATATGCTGCAGGGACTTTTGGCTTCGATACAGGGCAGATTTTTATGTTTGGAATCGCTCTCAATGTGACCGCAGGCATTGGTGCATTTGGTTTTGCGTGGCTGGATGATATCACCGGAAGTAAAAATACGATAGTGTGGTCATTGTTGGGTCTGATTATACCCGTAATAGCCGTTCTGTTTGTACAGGAAGAACTCTGGTTCTGGATCTGGGGATTATTACTTGGAATCTTTGTTGGGCCGGTGCAGTCTTCAAGCCGGACTTTTATGGGTAGGTTGGCGCCTCAAGATAAAAGGAATCAAATGTTTGGGTTATTTGCGTTATCTGGGAAAGTAACCACATTTGCAGGGCCTATTATGGTGGGTTGGATTACTCTTTTGATGGATAATCAACGGTGGGGAATGAGTGCCATATTACTGCTTCTTATTGTTGGTCTTGTCCTCATGTTTGGTGTGGATGATATTAAGGGAACAAGCCGAGAAGAAGTGCCTATAACTCAGAACTAAAGAAAACAATGTATTTAGTTACTTATTTCTTAAATTAGTACAGATTTTATTACTGTTTAGTACACAGTAGATTTTAATAGATAGGTATTTAAAAATTCATAAATACCGTTAACCGAAATAAAATTACAAGGAGTACAACACATGAGTAGAATAGACGATGTAAACAACTTAGTAGAAGAACTGCAAGTTGAGATGGACAAGTTTTATGAGAAAGGAAACAAAGCAGCAGGTACACGTGCACGTAAGCACTTGATGACCCTTAAGAAGTTATCTCATGAAATTCGTCAAGAAATTCAGGAAAAGAAAAACGCTATGTAGTTTCCTACAAAGCCTTTTCAAAAAAGCCACCTTTGTGTGGCTTTTTTCATTTTATGAAGATTTTATAGGCTTATCTTTTTTATACTCTTTTTTCTTAATCAGGCACCACTAAAAACAAGGCATGAATCCAGAGCCCGCTACACGTATCCATGGAAATGCAATTAAAGCTTGGAGAGTTAATGCACTTCTTTACGGAATCCTTTGGTTTGCACCCCTTATTATTTACACGGCTTTAGCTTTTAATTATAACATGGATTCTTCAAGATCTTGGTATTTTGGTATCGATTGGCTTGTATTTTCTCCAATAGCGTTACTCTCTTTTATATGTTATCTGCTAACCGGAGTGTTGCTTCCAAAAATTCGATGGAGACGCTGGAAATATGATGTTTCAGAAAAAGAAGTAGACATGCTGCGGGGTATCATCATTAAGAAAAGGACATTAGTTCCAATAAACCGTGTACAGCACGTAGATACTCGTCAGGGGCCGGTGTACCGCAAGTTTGGGCTTTCCTCCGTTACCATATCAACGGCAGCTACCACGCATGAAATTCCGGCTCTGGATGATGAGACAGCTAATGATCTGCGTTCGACAATTTCAACCTTGGTACAAAGGGTAAAAGATGATGTCTGAATTTAAGCGTCAGCATCCGGTAGCGGCAATATCAAAGGTACTGACGACTATTAAACAGAATTTTGTAACCATCGTCATCCTTTTGTTCATCGGTACATCCAATACCGAAGGCTACTTCCTTTACTTCTTATTTGGAGGTATTGCTATCACCTTAATTAGCGGGGTTTTCAGCTGGTGGATGTTTAAGTACCGGGTTGATGGCGATGAACTGCAGATTAAAAAAGGAGTGCTTGTTAAAAGTAATATGTATATGTCGAAAGACAGGATACAGGTGATAGATATAACGGAAGGAGTTCTGCAGCGAATGTTTGGTCTCGTTCAGCTTGAGGTGAAGACAGCCGGGGGAGGAACGGATACTGCCACCATCAGCGCCATTTCAAGAGATGAAGCAGAGGCAATGCGAACCGAACTTCGTAACAAAAGAAATGGGAATTCTTCATCGGAAAAAGATGGAGAGATTGCAGATACGGAAGCTGATGCTCAGGTTGAAGATGAAATAATTTCAACATGGAAACTATCGACTAAAGACTTGGTCTTTGCAGCTTTTACTTCAGGTAATTTTGGGTTGATTGCTTCGATACTTGGTGCTGCTTCTGGTCAGATGGATGAGTTCATTAATGAAGAGACCATAGAGTATGTTTATGAAGTATTACCGGGCTATAATGACTTTACGCTAATTGTTGGTATTGTATTAGTGATATTTATTATTTCATGGGTGCTTTCTTTTCTTGGGGTGATTTTCCGGTACTCCGATTTTAGGTTAGAAAGAACGTCCGAAGAATTGATTATAACAAGTGGATTACTGGAGCGGAAACACATCACGGTTCCTTTCGATCGCATTCAGGCTGTACGGTTTATAGAAGGTTTGATTCGCCAGCCTTTTGGCTATGGCATGATTAATGTAGAAAGCGCCGGTTACGATCAAACCCAAAAAGGAAGATCTATTGTGCTGGTTCCATTTATTTCAGCATCAAATGTAAGTGCTTTTCTGAATGAATTTTTAGAGGAGTACAATGAGCCTGAGTATTCGATAAAGCCTCCAAAGCGTACCCTTTTTCGGTATATGCGGCGACCCAACTATATCTTGATTCTGCTAGTTCCCATTATTTGGTACTTCATCGAGTATGGATGGCTTTCTCTGTTACTTATACCGCTGGCTACCTACCTGGGATGGCTGCAGTATCGGGATGCTGCTGTTGGGCTTGGTGAACGAATTTTAAGGATGAGATACCGGGTACTTTCAAGAACAACGGCTCTGGTAAAAAAGAAAAGGGTTCAAAATATTGAAAGTTCGCAAAATCCTTTTCAGCGATGGAAAAACATTCAAAACCTTAAGGCTGTTGCTGCTTCCGGCGCGGGTGGTTTGGGGCTCGAAATTAATGATCTCGATAATGAAGATAGTTTCAAAATTCTAAGATGGTTAGTAAGTAATCCCGATACTAATACTGAGGCAAACTCCAAAACTGAGACTTGGTCAAGTAATCAAAATCGAGAGTAGTCTACTTCTTTTTTATTATTCAGGCACCTATTTGTAATACATCTAAGAATCAGTTAAGCTATTGTTATAACTGGTTCAAAATCGGATAAAATTAACCAATTGGAAAAAGCAGAATACATATTCGGCAAAGCTTTGTTGCAAAGTAACTTAGTGGCTACGGTGTTAACTGACCGTTCACTTAATATACAATTTGCTAACCCTGCCTTTTGCAATAAGCTTGGGTATAAGGAAACAGAACTTGAAGGTAAATCATTAACTATTCTTCTTGACTCACTTGCTCAAAAAATGGCTGTTAAAGCCAGTCAATTCTTTTTGAAGTTTGGTACTCCTCCAAAAGAGCAATGGGAAGTGGTTGCCAAAGATGGGAGAAAGCTAAATGTAGATATTGAAGCAAAAAAAATTGAACATGAAGGTGCTGTTCATTTCCTGATTATTGCACAAGATTTCACAGAGAAATCTGAAGTACAAGAAGAGCTGGAAAGGACTCAGAATTTACTCAGAGATGCGGAGTTGATGAGCCAAAGGGGGAGCTTCGAGTATCGTCACAAAACAGGGGAATTGATTTGGACGGAGGGAATGTATCAAATTTTTGAAGTTCCGCAAGACCAAGCAATACCATCTTTAGAAGAACAGGCGATGTGCTTCACCGAAGAAAACAGGGTAAGACTTGAAGAAGCAATTTCACGATGCATAGAAAGTGAGCAGGATGTAAGCCTGAAAGTAACCATGCGCCTTTCCGGAAAGGTTAAGTATGTGGATATGGTATTCAGGTTGATGGATAAAGAGGATGAATGGATCTATGGATCCATGAAAGACGTCACTGAGCAGGTTAAAAATGAGAAGGCGCTGGTACAAAAAGAGCAAAAATATCGACTCCTTTTGGAAAGCATACCTCATATAATCTGGACGGCAGATCTGGAAGGCACTCCTACCTATATGAATCAAAAGGGACTTGGCTACTTCGGTAAATCTTCAGAAGATTTAAGCGACTGGTTATGGAGTGATTATCTTCATGAGGATGAAGCAAAATCACTTAAAGAAAAATGGTACACGGCTAAAGATGCAAAAAAAGGCTTGAATGAAGTTCACCGGTTTAAAAATGCTGACGGTGATTATAAATCATTTCAAGTGGTTACCTACCCCTACATTAACGAGAATAATGAAATTGTAAGTTGGACAGGAGTAGCTACTGACATTCATGAACTTTTTGAAGCTGAAGAAACGCTTAAATTAACTAATAAGCGGTTACGAGCCCTTATTGATGCTTCCCCGGTAGCCATTTATTCATTGGATATAAATGGGATTGTGATAGACTTTTGGAACCCTGCTGCTGAACGACTATTTGGCTGGACTAAGAAAGAAGTTATTGGAAAATTTTTACCACATGTAAAGGAGGGCGATGAAGAAGAATTCCTTGAATTGGCAAAGCTCATCAAAGAAAAAGGGCAGATGAATAGGCAGGTAGCCCGCACCAACAAAAAAGATGAAAAGGTGATTGTCGATGTTACGGCAGGGGCTGTATATGATGATGATGGAGAAGTCTCCGAAATGCTTATTACTGTTATAGACATGACCGAGCTTGATAAAAACAGAAAAAAAATTCAGGCTTCTTTACACGAAAAAGAAACGTTGCTTCAGGAGATTCATCACCGGGTAAAAAATAATCTTGCCATTGTGGTAGGTCTGCTTCAGCTTCAGGTATTTCGTTCCGTGAACGATGTTGAAAAAATAAGGCTTACTGAAGCCCAAAATCGTGTTCATTCTATTGCGATGGTACATGAGCTGCTGTATCAGTCGGATGATTTTACTAAGGTGAATTTGCACACTTATTACGACAAATTGTTGAAGGGAATTAAAGAGAATATGCAAATTGGGGATCAATCTATCGATCACAAGCTTAAGATTGACAGTGAATCGCTGAACATTAATCAGGCTATTCCATTGGGTTTATTAATTAACGAATTAGCAACCAACTCGGTTAAATATGCGTTTGAGGATGTTGAGCAGGAAATCAACCGCATTACGCTGTCAATACGCCGAGCTGAAAAAATACATGTTGTTTATCAGGATAATGGAAAGGGATATGACCGCGGAAATCTTCAGAACCAGAATGGTTTAGGGATGCAGATTATTGAATCTTTGTTGGTTCAACTGAATGCTGATTATGAGTTTAATACCGATAATCAGTTTCGGCTGGAATTAGTTTTCGTTGAGCAGTTAAAAGGCTCTCACAGCCTAGGATCATCGAAATAACCGAGTTTGATAGGCATCTATTTGCGAGCGTTAACGAGCTAATATATAATGAACGACTCAAATAAAGCGAAGCAATCTCGCTGAGCAGCTCCTATCGTCGAGATTGCTTCGTCAACGAATTTTTCAGCCCTGCTTTTGATATCGGAATTCCTCGCAAATGTAGATTTAGGAATTGAACTCAGATAATTAAATAGATGTAGCCTATTTGTCTAAGTTGAAGGTGATGTTGAAGCTGGTCCACTTGCTACTATTGATTTCAAGTGAACCATTTATTTTTTTAATCAGCACCTTGATGAGTGTCATGCCGAGGGAATCACTTTCTTCAGGGTTAAAATCCTCAGCCAATTTATTTCCATTATTGGCAACTATTAGTTCCATACTATCAGCTGTTCCCTGTAAAGAAATTTTGATAATACCTTTATCCAAGTCTTTAAAAGCGTGTTTAAACGCATTATTGATTAGTTCATTCAGGATGAGACCAATAGGTATGGCATCGTCTATATCTACATTGATAGATGAGACGTCCAAAGAAAGCTCAATCTCTTTCTCTTTGCTGGTGTAGGCTTTTTTGATTTCTTCAGCCAGCTCTTCAATGTATGTATCAAGGGGGATGTCAGAAAGGGTGGTGGATTTATATAGCTTCTCATGTACTTTAGCGATAGATTTGATTCGCGCCTGACTCGAACTCAGCAGTTCCTTCATGTCTTCACTGATGTTCTCTTTTTGCAGCTCCAGTAAACTTGAAATAATAGCCAGGTTATTCTTCACCCGGTGATGAATTTCCTGCAATAGAACTTCTTTCTCTGCCAACGATTTTTTTAACTTCTGATCTTGTTTTTTTCGGGTTGAAATATCCCGTACAGTTCCGACTATCGCCTCAGGATTTCCATCTTCATCCTTAACTAAAGTCCGTGCATTACTGACCCAAACCCAATTCCCTTGAATATCTTTAAGCCGAAATTCTACCGTTGGAAGAAAATTTGAGCTGTTGACCTCGTCATAAGAATCAACAACATCGTCCATTTCTTCCTTGTCGTCGGGATGCACTTTTGACAATGTAAATTCAACACCGCCTTCTAAAAAATCTTTCTCCTCATAACCCAGCATATTTTCCAAGGCAGGGCTAAAATATTCATACTCCTTAGTCTCAAGATTCATTTTGTAGAGTATATCTCTGGAGTTTGAAAGTACATTTTTGAACTTAAGTTCACTCTCTTTCAATGTTTTCATCCATTTCTTAGTACTATTTAAGAAACGATAAGTAAGCCAAATACCAATGCTAAGAAGTAACAACCCAAGAAAAATCACGCTCCACCGCAAAATAGTGTTTACCAACCGGGCCATGTCTCCCATAGAATCAGAGAAAGCTACTTCAAGCTCCGTTAGCTCATGGTCATATTTTTCAAGTTCGTTAACCCACACCGTTTTTTGTTCGAGAGAGGCATCCGTAGTTTGGATCTCGAGGTGTAAAGAGTCTGCAAAGTTAACCAATTCTTCAAGTTTAAGATCTGCCTCAGTCCAAGCATCAATAGATTTCTGAACCTGTGGGGTCCACTGTAAGCGCCTGAAAACATCAATCATCTGAGGAATGTCATTAGGGTGATTTTGACCTTCCAAAAATCCCTGATAAGTAATATCGTAATCAAACTCATCTTTTAGCAGCTCTTGCCGGGCAATCTTATCTCCGAGGTTGACTTTAAGCACACTTTTAAAGCTAGCGAAGTCATCTTCATCTTCCGTCAGGATATAACTGGAGAGATGGATGACAGACTCTTTTTGAGCTTTCGCCCAATAGCCCTCACCGGCTACATACGCGCGAATACCAGAGAGCGTATTTATGGAGACGTTAACAATAAGGATTAGAGATAAAGCACAAATGGCTGCAAACACACATAAAGCGACCATTTTCTGATTCACATCAAGCCGCTCTTTTTTGGGTTCATTGTGTATCATTCCGGTTTTTTTAGTTGAAGAGCCTTGTCTTAAGTGAGAACATATTAATCTTTTATCGTCGGTAATTTACAATTCTTCTAATATTTTTTTAGCCGAAAGTTAGCGCATTAATTTTTTGTATTTGATGCGGTGTGGCTGGTCTTCTGTTATCCCAAGTCGCTCTTTTCGGTTTTCTTCGTATTCCTGATAATTACCTTCAAACCAATAAACCTGACTGTTTCCTTCAAAAGCCAGAATATGAGTGGCAACCCTATCGAGGAACCACCTGTCGTGAGAAACTACGACCACACATCCGGCAAAACTCAATATCGCTTCCTCAAGTGCTCTAAGTGTATTTACATCCAGATCGTTGGTAGGCTCATCCAACAGGAGTACGTTGGCGCCTTCCTTCAGCATCTTGGCAAGGTGAACTCTATTGCGTTCTCCACCGGATAGTTCGGTTACTTTTTTCTGTTGATCGCTTCCACTAAAATTAAAACGGGCTACATATGCTCTGGAATTTACTTCCCGATTGCCCAACATAATGACATCCTGCCCACCTGAAATTTCTTCCCAAATAGTTTTTGCGGGATCAAGCGGACGTTTTTGATTGATGTATCCAAGTTCCACAGTATCGCCGGTAACCAGTTCACCGCTGTCGGGTTCTTCCTCTCCGGTAATCATTTTGAAAAGAGTGGTTTTACCTGCACCATTTGGCCCAATCACACCCACAATGCCGCCGGGAGGGAGTTGGAAATCCATGTCCTCAAAGAGAAGCCGATCTTCAAATCCTTTAGATACATTTTTTGATACAATGACTTTATCTCCAAGACGAGGTCCGGCCGGAATGAAAATCTCCATATCATCACGACGCTTTTCATGCTCATCAGAAAGCATCTCTTCGTACTTATTGATACGCGCTTTGCTTTTAGCACGGCGACCTTTTGGATTTTGTTGAATCCATTCTAGTTCCTGCTTCAGCGTTTTCTGTCTCTTGGATTCTTCTTTTTCTTCTTGCTCCAGTCGTTTCGACTTTTGCTCTAACCAAGAACTATAATTTCCTTCAAACGGAATGCCTTCACCACGATCAAGTTCTAAAATCCAGCCGGCTACATTATCGAGGAAGTAACGGTCGTGAGTAACGGCAATAACCGTTCCTTCATAGCGGGCAAGGTGTTGTTCTAACCAACCTACTGATTCGGCATCTAAATGGTTTGTGGGCTCATCGAGAAGCAGGACATCAGGTTTTTTGAGGAGCAGCCTGCAAAGAGCCACGCGCCGTGCTTCACCGCCTGAAAGTACCTCAACAGAAGTATCTCCGGGAGGGCAGCGCAGAGCGTCCATAGCTTGTTCCAGTTTACTGTCAATATTCCAGGCGTCAATCCGGTCAATTTTCTCCTGCAGCTTGGATTGTCTTTCGATGAGCTTTTCAAAATCTGCATCCGGGTCACTAAAAGCAGCGTTTATATCTTCATATTCCTTAAGGAGGTCCATTGTTTCCTGAACACCTTGTTGAACAATTTCTTTTACCGTTTTGGAAGGATCCAGTTGCGGCTCCTGAGACAAATAACCAAAGGTAATTCCTTTCTGGAAGCTGATATCTCCCTGATAGTTTTTGTCTTCCCCGGCAATAATTTTAAGCAGGGTACTTTTCCCGGCGCCGTTCAGCCCAAGTACTCCAATTTTTGCGCCATAGAAAAAAGAAAGGTAGATGTCTTTTAATACAGTTTTGTTTGGCTTGTAGGTTTTACTGACCCCAACCATCGAGAAAATTATCTTATTGTCGCTCAAGGAAATATAAATTTATTAAAATTGATGAGGTTTTGAAGGTACAAAAATGACGCCGAACTTTGGAATACATCACAAAATAAATTCAGCTGAGTATTCATGAAGTTGAAATAAAAAAGGCATTGACGTTGGGTCAATGCCTTTATACCTAAAATGAGCAATTTCGATTAGCCAAGCGAAACATCTAAAACCATCATTACAACAAAACCGATCATAAGCCCCATTGTAGCAAGGTCAGCATTTCCATGATGCTGACTTTCGGGGATCAATTCCTCAACAACCACATAAATCATGGCTCCGGCAGCAAAAGCCAGGGCATAGGGCAGAACAGGTGTGATGAATATAACTGCTGCTGCACCAATTACTGCTGAGACAGGTTCCACAATTCCAGAAAGTTGACCGTAGTTGAAACTTTTCATCCTGCTAAGTCCATCTCTTCTAAGAGGCATTGAAATTGCGATACCTTCTGGAAAATTTTGTATTCCTATTCCGATTGCAAGGGTTATGGCTCCGGCAACAGTAGCACCGCCAACCATGTCAAGTCCAAGACTCGCAGCTCCAAAAAGCACACCTATAGCTAATCCCTCAGGGATGTTGTGTATGGTGATGGCTAATACAAGCAGTGTTGCCCGCTTCCACTTTGTGTCCGGACCTTCAGCCGCATCACGAGGCAGTCCAATATGAAGATGAGGAACGTAGGCATCACAGATTCTTAAAAACAAGCCTCCAATAAGGAATCCTACTGCAGCGGGAATCCAACCGATCATATCCTGCGCCTCTGCGAGTTCAATTCCCGGGATAATCAGGGACCAAACACTGGCTGCAATCATGACTCCGGCCGCAAAGCCCATCATGAAATCCAGAAGTTTGTAATTAATTTCTTTTGTGAAGAAAACAATAGCAGCGCCAAGTGAGGTTACTCCCCATGTAAAAAGCCCTCCACATAGTGCTTGTATGATTGGATTGAGTTCGAAAAACCAGTTTGGTATAAATTCCATGGTGTTTTTATTTGGAATATATGATTTTGCGCTGACTTAATAAAAATTTAGTTGAGGCTAATATTTATATTAAATTATTTTCAACTTACTGGAGAGATAATTTTCCTACATTCTGATAATTGAATAAAAGCACCCAATGAATAATAATATCGCAGCTTTTAAGGAACCTTTAAAAGACGGATTAATCCGAATCCTTTTACGGGTTGATAGCATAGAATGTGAAGTTGAAAATGACGCCCCTGATTTTGTAGATGCGAGAGAAGACCATCCAATATTAACGATTACCCCGGAAACTGATATTAAACATTTAACGGATGTTTTTTCAAAAAGCTTCACGTTAGAACTGAACAAGAGGAAGTCAGTTGACGGTAAATTGGTTTGGGAGATGGAGCAGGGAGGAGTTTGGTTTGATATTCAGATGGACGACGTAAAAGAAGTCTGGTTATCAGAATTCAATTTCTATCTTAAAAGCGAAAAACCACGATATCTAGCCTACTATCTAATAAATGTTGAGCATCATATTGAGTGGCTGCAGCCGGATGCGAAGTCAGGGGAGATAAGATCACTAAGTAATTTCAAGAAAAAATATACCCCACCGCCAATCAGTGGAAAAGATGTTTATACAGGATCTGAAGTATTGAGGTGTGCTGATATGCTTGGAAGAGCAATCAAAAAAATTGACCTTAGGACAAAAGAAGCTCTTGTAAAGTTTAATACTGAAAAAGGAAATTTAGAACCTATGCTAATCGGTGTTGCAGACCGACTTGGTTACACTGTAAAGGTTCTTGAGAAAGAAGTGATTAGCAAAGAAGGCCAAAAGGGAAACAGCGTAAGCCATTCTATATCTCTTAAATAGAAAAAGCCGGAAAAACCGGCTTTTGGAATTAGAATAAGAGTTCTGCTACATCTGTTGTTTCCAGAAAATGATTCCGCCGGCTTGTTTTCCGGTTTCCACAACATCCACTCTTTTCAAAGTTTCTAAGTTGATGATGTCCACCGAGCCGGGTTCTCCGCCGATACCTTCCACAGAAATAAAGGCATATTTGTTATCAGCTGAAATAGCCACACCGTGACTCACCTTTCTGCTATTCTGAATCTTAGCAAGTTCCTTGCCTGATTTTAAATCCCAAATTCCTGTAGCGCCCTCTCCTTTATAAGTTACAACGAGCATTTCGCCGTCATGACTTACCTCAAGATTATAAGGTGCTTTTCCGGTATCCCAACGATTAGTCACTTCCCATTTGTCGGTATCGATTTCCAGGACTTCGTCTGAGCCATTAGCTGCAACATAAACTATGGAATTGGTAGGGTGTGGATCAGCCCAGGTCGGTTTTTCGACAGGCTTGTGCATCTTCATGTCGCCATGGTTCATTTCGGAATGATCCATATTTGAATGATCTGAACTTGCAGACATTTGTTGGCCCATTCCATTTTCAGAGAGCTTTAGTCGTCGTTTAATTTCCAGAGTCTCAGTATCAATTTCTATGAGTTCATCGGTCATCATAGATACATGATACTGACGGGTTCCGGAGCTGTTAATACGCGAGCCGTGAGGCATAATCCCGGTTTCAATATCATCGAGGCGAATCATGGTTTCCGGTTCTATGACGGAAACAGTGCTGGGCTCCATATCACCGTGTAGGTTAAAGTTCACGACATAAAGCAGTCCTGTTGCAGAGGATATTTCCATACTTGCAGGAAAGAGTCCTAACTCAACCTCATCCACAAATTCGTTGGTTCCGGTTTCGAACTTCCAAAGTTTGCCATAAGGCATCCCATGGGCAATACTTACAAACCAGTGATCTCCATCCGGTGAAACCGTAAGGCCGTGCGGACCTTCATTTTCTTGAGGCCAGGTGCCCACTTCAATGGTCTCGGTTATTTCACCTTTTTGGGACTCAGCATCAAAATGAATCAAGTGAACCTGATCATCTGATTCCGCTGCTACATATATATAGTAATCTTGAGCAAAGCTGCCCGAGGTTCCTGCTAACAGGAATCCTCCAATCATCAGTGCAATAAAAGCTCTCTTAAACATGATAGTATAGTCTAGGATTATCCTTCTTAGTTGGTTCCCTGCTGTGGTCTATCTACAAGCTTAATAGCCCATAAACCGGAGTTCCAGTCAGAGATGAAAATATGACCTTTGTAAGGTTGAGGGCCCCATGTAAACGGTGCATTGGGAACAATGGCATCAGCATGAGTCGGTTCGAATTTTGCGATTTCACGTCCTTGATCATAAAGATTACCCATGAGCTCACCGGAGATATCAACGATGCGAAGGCCGGCATTGTAGTAGGCTACAAACAACAGATCTCCAACTACCCAGAAGTTATGCGTTCCGGCTTCAGGGACTTGGTAGCGAGCAACTTCTTTAGGCTGATCCCACGCATCAAACTTGATGAAGTGAATCCACCCGGCTGCAGCTACAGGATTGTTTCGGGTTGGCAGTCCGTTAGGGAATGACTCATCACCGGCGATAACATAAAAGTCTCCTGTTGACTCACTCTTAAAAGGAAATGCAGCATGATTTCTGCCACTTGGATACGAATAGCTTCCAAGTTTTACAGGATTCTCAGGTGAGCCACCGGCAGCACCCATTTCACCTTCTTGTTGGCCAATATCTACAGCAACAACGCCATCGCTCCAGTTAGAGGAATAAGCGATTCCGTCTTCAATCCAAACATCATGGATCGAGTGACCGGGAGTATCAAGTTCAAATCGGCCAACAGTTTCCGGATTTTTAGGATCTTCAATATTTATGATATCATATCGGCGACCATTGTTTACTGCATACACATGATTGTCATAAATAAAGGCATTGTGTACACCACCGGTTAAGCCTTCGTTGTATTCTGAAAGAATTTCGACTTCGCGTGGGTTACTTACGTCCAGAACAACCATTCCGTTTTTACGGTTTGAAGCACCTTCACGGGTTATGACACCAATAGTGCCGTCCTCAGAGATCTTAACATCATTAACAGTACGTGCATCAACTCTAACCGTATCAATAGGAATCATGTTTGAAGGATCGGTAACATCCCAGAAATAGGTATCGCCGCTAGCACCCCATGTTCCGGTGATTGCATAATCGCGCCCGTCAACGCCTTCCCAAACCCAAAGGTCAGAAGTGTGAACATCCAAAACTTCGCCATGACCGACAAGCTCTACATCTTGAGCTACATCGCGGTCGCGAACCCGAATAATTTGCTCTTCAAAAATATTTCCTGATCGGGCAGTAAGTGTGAAAAGGCCGGGTTTATTTGCTACAAATTTTCCGTTTTGAGAAACTTGACCTTCTGCACCTTGACCCAGATTGTCATCAGGTTGAGCTGTGTAGGAATAGGTTATTGGGGAATCTACTTCTTTACCGTTACTACCCATTGCTTTAGCATTGAAGTTGATGACATCTCCTGTTCTCACTTCAGTTTCTTCATTTCCGATCGTGATAGAAGCTGTTGGATTATTTTTAACAGTCAGATTAAGGGTAGCTGTTTTGCCTTCTGCTGTAGCTGTTATTTTTGCTTTACCCGCTTTTTGGGCAATCAGCTTACCATGACTTACCATTGCTACGGATTGATTGTCACTTGTAATCTTGAGGTCCGGATTCTCACGAACCAAATCCATAGCGTCAATTACATTAACATTGAGATCGGTGGTAGTTTTTGAATAAACACTCTCAGGAACATTAACAAATTCAATCTTGGCAATAGGAGGATAGGGCACGTTGATTTCAATATCTTTACGGACTCTTTCTTCACGAGCTCCGGATCGAAGCACAATAACAGTATAAGTGCCGGGCTTGTGAGCCGTTACATAACCTTCACGGCTTACTTCAAGATCTCGTCTGCTACTGGAGTAAAAAAGAAGAGTATCAGGAAGTACTTCTCCGTCTTCTGTCATCAAAGTTGCTTTAAGTTGAAGCTCTTCTCCGACTTTCAATTCAACGGGGTCAGGTTCAATTACAATATTTAATGTACTTGCATCCTGAGCCAGTAGGTTCGTAGCTCCAAGAAGCAGGATTGCGGCTAAAATTTTTAATGCATTTCCCATGATCTGGTAAAATTTGTTAATAGATAAGTAGTTTAAGTCGATACCTATAATAAATCAAAAAAAACTGAGAAACTGAATAATCAAAGTGCTCCCGCATACCTTTTTAAGTTCATTTTTCCTTATTTTACAGAAGGCTATTTAATCAAGTGATATCGGAATTTTATCTTTGTCATTTGTTGTTGCAATCAATCCAAATCCAACTCATTTTTTTTATTTAGATGAATATTAATTTCGAGAAAGAAGTTTTTGCCCACCGTCATAATGGACCCACTCAGGAATCAACCCAAAAAATGCTTGAGGTCATAAAAGCAGATTCCGTTGATAAGCTTATTGACGAGACCATTCCTGAAGGAATTCGCCTCCCCAAAGCACTTGACCTGCCCAAAGCTTTAAGTGAAAATGATTTTCTTACTGAGTTCAAGAAGCTGGCAAGTAAGAACAAGATGTATAAATCATTTATCGGGATGGGTTACTACGATACGCTGGTCCCAAATGTAATCAAGCGAAATATTCTTGAAAATCCAGGTTGGTACACCGCCTATACTCCATATCAGGCTGAAATTGCACAGGGCAGATTAGAAGCTTTGATTAATTTCCAGACAACCGTTAGTGACCTGACTGGAATGGAGCTGGCTAATGCTTCTCTACTGGATGAAGGGACGGCTGCTGCTGAAGCAATGAGTATGCTGTACGGACAGCGAAAAGGTAAAAAGAGAAAGGAAGCGGATGTCTTTTTTGTGTCGGAATTATGCCATCCCCAAACTATTGAAGTCATTGAAACCCGCGCTGAGCCTATCGGGATTGAAGTTCAGGTTGGTGATCATCACGAGTTGGATGTGACTGATCCGAAGCTTTTTGGAATTGTACTGCAGTATCCTGCAACAGATGGAACCGTTGAAGATTATACCAGCATCATTGAAGCTTCTCATGAGCACGATGTATTTGCCGTGGTTGCAGCTGATCTGCTAAGCCTGACATTACTTAAAGCTCCGGGTGAAATGGGAGCGGATGTTGTTGTCGGTTCATCTCAGCGATTTGGAGTCCCCATGGGATACGGCGGACCGCATGCTGCATTCTTTGCAACCCAAGAACAATTTCAGCGGAAAATACCCGGTCGTATTATTGGTGTGACTCAAGATGCCGAAGGTAAGCCCGCATATCGAATGGCTCTTCAAACCAGAGAGCAACATATCCGCCGTGAAAAGGCGACTTCGAATATCTGTACCGCTCAGGTTTTATTGGGTGTGATGGCCGGAATGTACGCCGTTTATCACGGTCCGGAAGGATTGAAGAAAATTGCTTCTAAAGTACATGGCTTAACGAAACTATCGAAAGCCGGTTTAGAAAAGATGGGTGTGGAAGTTCAAACTGAAAACTTCTTTGACACTCTTACCGTGAAGGCTGATGCAGAAAAAGTGAAAGCTGTTGCCGAAAAGCATGAAGTGAATTTCAGATATACAGACGAAAATACCATCGGGCTTTCTTTCGATGAAGCTAAGAACTTAGAAGATGTTGAATTAGTGCTGAACATCTTTGCCGAAGCTTTAGGTAAAGAAAATAGTTTCGACGTTCAGGCTGAATCCAAAAATGCTAAAGTTGATTATCCTGAGAACCTGGCTCGTAAGTCTGATTATTTAGATCATCCGGTTTTCAATCTGTACCATTCTGAGCATGAGATGCTGAGATATATGAAGCGATTGGAGAACAAAGATCTGTCTTTGGTTCATTCGATGATTTCACTCGGTTCTTGTACTATGAAGCTGAATGCCACAGCCGAAATGATTCCGGTTACCTGGCCAGAATTTGGGCAAATTCATCCTTTTGCACCACGGGAACAAGCAGAAGGGTACACCCAGCTTTTTGATGAGTTAAATGATTGGCTATGTGAGATTACTGGTTTTTCGGGAATGTCATTGCAGCCTAACTCAGGAGCTCAAGGTGAATATGCCGGCTTGATGACCATTCGCGATTATCACCGAAATAATGGTGATCACCACCGTAATGTAGCTTTGATTCCATCATCAGCACATGGCACCAATCCTGCCAGTGCAGTTATGGCCGGGATGAAAGTGGTGGTAGTTGATACCGATGCCCATGGGAATATTTCCAGTGAAGACCTTGAAGCCAAAGCTGAAAAACACAGCGAGAATTTAGCTGCTCTGATGATTACTTATCCTTCTACACACGGTGTGTTTGAGCATAAAGTGAAAGATTTCTGTGAAATTATTCACAAGCATGGCGGACAAGTTTATATGGACGGCGCCAATATGAATGCTCAGGTTGGTCTTACCAGTCCTGGCGAAATTGGGGCTGATGTTTGTCACCTTAATCTGCACAAAACATTTTGTATTCCACACGGCGGCGGCGGACCAGGAATGGGACCCATTGGTGTTGCCGAGCATCTGACTCCGTTTCTGCCTACCCATTCTGTTATTAAAACAGGAGGCGATCAGGCAACAACAACGATTTCTGCGGCTCCTTTTGGCAGTGCCAGTATCCTCACAATTTCTTATGCATACATTCGCATGATGGGGAATGAGGGGCTTACCAATGCAACAAAATTCGCAATCCTGAATGCTAATTATTTAAAAGATCGTCTTAAGGATCACTACGAGATTCTTTATACCGGGAAAACCGGACGTTCAGCCCACGAGTTTATCGTTGACCTTCGTCCATTTAAGCAATCTGCAGGGGTTGAATCTGTAGACGTTGCCAAGCGACTGATGGATTATGGATTTCATGCACCAACCATGAGTTTCCCGGTTCCGGGCACGCTGATGATTGAGCCGACTGAAAGTGAGTCCGTTGAAGAATTAGACCGATTCTGCGAAGCTATGATTTCTATCCGCAATGAGATTCAGGAAGTCGAAGACGGTAAAGCTGATAAAGACGATAATGTCTTAAAGCATGCTCCCCACACCCCGCGTGTTGTGATGACTGAAGAGTGGAACCGAAGTTACTCCAGAGAAAAAGGAGCCTTCCCGCTTGAAGAACTGAAATACCAGAAGTTCTGGCCAACAGTATCCCGTGTTGATGATGCTTATGGTGATCGAAATTTGGTATGCTCCTGCATCCCAATGGAAGCATACCAGGAAGGAATCGAGGTTGTTGAATAAAGCCTCTTCGTCCGACGGCTCCAAGCCCGTCTGACGAATTGTTGGATTAGGATTCGGACTCGCTCTGCGCCGGAGCGAAGAAGCTGAATTCGATATTCGATATTCTTAAACCCCTGGTTGCCCGTATTCCCAACCCCTTTCTGTCTTTCCCCTAAACTTAGGGGAAAGGACTCTTTGATGAGTTATTATTTTAAGAGTCACAGTTTTGGTTTTGATGTAAAAGTTCAGAGCAAACCTAAGAGTCATTCCTGCGAGGGCGGGTATCTAAATATCCATCAAGAAGCGACAAAAGCGTTATAGAAATAAAATACCCGATCGCATTTAATCTTTTTTTAGGATATCCTCATTTGAAACAAAAAATGAGGATTATATGCGATTTTTAGTAATAGTGGTATTTTCAATTCTTCCATTCATGACGTTAGCGCAGGAGACGGCCACGAATATCTTTTGGCAGAATCTAAACGAACTCTGTGGCAAAGCCTATATCGGAGAGGTTCTTGAAGCTCCGGCGGATGATGATTTCCGAACTCAAACCTTGGTCATGCACGTACGTTCTTGTGAAGAGGATGTAATACGCATTCCGTTTTTTGTTGGTGAAGACCGTTCCCGAACCTGGGTATTAACAAAGTCAGACGGTCGAATAGAATTAAAGCATGATCACCGCCATGAGGATGGAACCGAGGATGAGGTTACCATGTATGGAGGGACGTCAGCAAACGTAGGATTGGAAACACTTCAGACATTTCCTGCCGATCAACAAACAGCAGTATTGATTCCAGCCGCTGCCAGTAATATCTGGTGGATTGAAGTAGTGCCTGATCAATATTTCACCTACAATCTTCGCCGAATTGGAACCGATCGCTATTTCAGTATTCGTTTTAGTTTTGATGATGAAACAGAAACACCGGCAGCACCCTGGGGCTGGGAAGATTAAGGTATGTAGGCTCAAAATCTGACAGATCTTTAGTCGTGAATCGTTATTGGTTGAGACAGGTTTTGCACAAGGCGAACCAATAACGATTAACGTCGGTTGGGTTAATCAAAAGCTTAACTTACTTGCTCCAAACGCTCTGCCTCGGAGCGGTTTGCAAGCTTCCAAAAGAGTATAAAATGCCAACCAAATAGAATCAGTTGCTGAGTGAACTCTTTATTTTAATATCACCTTCCAGCGTTCTATGAACGGGGCATTTTTTGGAAATTTCCAATAGCTTATCTAATTGTTCTTGAGATAAATCACCTTTTATAATCAGCTCTTTCTCGATTATATCAATCTTACTTTTGGGATCCTTACAATTTTCACAATCCTCATCGTGGCGTTTATTGTGGCGTAATTCCAGATATACATCTTCAAGCGGCCAGCCCTTGTGATCGGCATACATTTTCAACGTCATGACCGTGCAAGATCCCAACCCCATCAGGAGATAGTCATAAGGATCGGGGCCTTGATCGGCACCGCCTTCAACATGTTCCGGCTCATCGGCTATCAGTTCGTGACTGCCTGCGGTAAGGGTGGTTTTAAACTTTTCATTTTTGGGAAGGTGAATATGGACAATTTTTTGGGCGCTTTCTTCTTTCATGAATTCAAGATTAAAAATTTAAAATTATAAATGTACTTGGCCTAGTTGATATCTCTAAGCAAAGGGGTAAACTATATTTTCTAGAAGAACAATTTTTCACCTTTAATCTTGAATCTATAATTCTAAATCAAAGATTTGATAACAAACAGGTAATCAATTCATAACAGATCGGATAACCCAAGGTAACATACATCGGCGATCTTTGGCATCAATAATCATCTTCAGGCCATGAAAAGATCACTCGATACAGTTGTAATATCCGACGTTCACCTCGGAACCATTGGTTGCCATGCTGTTGAGCTTACTCAATATCTTAATTCTATCGATCCCAAGCGGGTTATTTTAAACGGCGACTTTGTAGATATGTGGAATTTCCGCAAATACTACTGGCCGGAAGCCCATATGCACGTCATCAGAACGCTGATCACTATGATGACCAATGGCGTTGATATCTATTATCTGACGGGCAATCACGACGAAACCTTACGAAAAGTTTCCAGCCTGCAACTGGGTCCGTTATTCATTCGTGATAAGCTGGTGCTGGAGATGAATGGCGAGAAAGTCTGGTTTTTCCACGGTGATATCTTTGACATCACCATGAAGCACAGTAAGTGGATAGCCAAACTGGGCGGACAGGGATATGAATTCCTGATCTTAATTAATCGCTGGATGAATTGGTTTTCCGAAAAAATGGGGTACGGTAAATTTTCCCTTTCCAAAAAAATTAAAGACAGCGTCAAAACAGCGGTTAATTTTATCGATGATTTTGAAGTGACAGCGATGGAGCTTGCTATCGAAGAAGGGTATGACTACGTGGTTTGCGGCCACATCCATCAACCCAAAATACGCGGATATGAAAATGAGCAAGGGTCAGTTATTTACCTCAACTCCGGCGACTGGGTAGAAAATCTAACCAGCTTGGAATACGATGGATTTGAATGGAGCCTATACCGCTATTCTGAAGATGCAGTTATGCAGGAAAATCCACGGATCAATCAGCTCATGAAAACACACACGCTCGACAAAAAACTAATGATCGGATGAAAATACTATACGGCATTCAGGGAACAGGACATGGGCATATAAGTCGGGCGCGAGTGGTGTTACCAAAGCTGAGGGAGTATGCTGAGGTAGATGTGCTGGTGAGTGGCTACAACTACAAGATGAATATAGACGGAGAGATTAAGTACAAGGCTCGTGGACTCAGCCTGACATACGACAACAATGGAAGCATTGACATGCTAGAGACGGCACTGAATATCAATCCTATTAAATTTCTGCAGGATATGCAGGGCGTTCCCATCCAGGAATATGACTTTGTAGTGAATGACTTTGAGCCGGTAACAGCCTGGGCAGCTAACGGGGCAGGAATTCCTTGTGTAGCGATTAGTCATCAGGCTTCTTTTCTGTCGGAAAAAGCTCCGCGGCCGGAGAAGAAATCGCTGGTAGCTGAACAGGTGATGAAACACTTTGCGCCCTGTACAGCTGCGGTAGGTTCTCACTATTTGCGTTATGATGATTTCATAGAACCACCCATTATTCGTAAGCAAATTCGTGATTTAAAACCAACTCTTGGGGAGCATGTAACGGTATATTTACCGGCATTTGATCATGAGGTACTCTGCTCAATGTTTAGTCAGGTGAAAACGGTGAGCTGGGATATATTTTCTCCAAGTTGTGAACGAGCCTACACGAGCGGTAATGTGAATGTGCATCCTGTTGGCAACGAGACTTTTTTGAATAGCATCGAAGGCTGCTTGGGCATTGTTTCTGCAACGGGATTTGAAACCACTTCCGAAGCTATGTTTTTGGGCAAGAAGCTGCTCACCATTCCCATCAAAAAACAATATGAGCAGTTGTGTAATGCGGCTGCTTTGACGGAATTGGGAGGAAAGGTGGTTTATGAAATTGATGAAGACTTCACTTACAAAGTATCCAATTGGATTGAAGAAGGTGAGGTACTGAGTTTGGCTGAGATTTCTGATGAAGATTATTTAGCCGAAAAAATTATACGGGCTGGTTTAAGAGAGAAAGCTTCCCCTTTGGAAGAGCAAGAGGTAGCGGCTTAGGTAAAACAACCTTCAAGTTGTTGAAATTAGGTGTTTTGTATATATGAGTCGGAAGAACTATACTGATAATAATTCTTCAACTCATGTTATTTCTATGGCTTACCGTGTCTTTTGTCTTTTATTGATAAGTACTTTTATGGGCTGTTCGCAATCAGATAACCCACAACCTGGAGAGCTTGAATTCGCTGCTTCTTTAGAGAAAGTGGTAGAACTGAAGTCGGATGAAGATGTGGAGGATTCTTGGATCCTTCGCCCGACCGAATTAGCAGTTGATGATCAGGACAGAGTGTATGTTTTGGACCAGAAACGAAAATTTATTCAGCAATTTGATCCGGAAGGAAACTTCATTCGGGCAATAGGAACCGAAGGGCGTGGACCCGGAGAATTTGATGATCTATATGCTATTTTTGCAGACAGTATCATTCTTGGCTATGATCGCTCAGCCAAAACAATGAGTAAGTTCTCAATAGATGGTGATTTTCAAACCTCATATACCATTCAGGGTATTTATGGAGATACGAAGATCTACAGGGTGAGAGATCAATATCTGCTATTTCACATGAACTTTTCTAACAATCTTGATGATTTTCATGGTCTTCGCGTTTATGACCAGAACTTTGAAATGGTAGGTGAGCCACAGCTTCATGCATCAGAAATATATCCGGATTTCAATGAGGAAATTTCCTATCAGGTTAGCAGTACCTATGTAAATATTCATTTCGTAGATGAGGGGCGCTTTCTTGTAGCTCCTACAACTTATTCGGGACAAATTTTTGAATACACATACAACTCCCGGAATAATATTTGGGAACAGGCCCGAACAATTAACGGAGTAGAAATTGAGGAGGCTTATGAACGTCTGCCCAATAGAGAAAATGCAGATATGTTGTTTTTTTCTGCAGGATCAAGTGAAGCGATGGCGTTCAAAATTCATGGACAATCTCAATTTATTTCTCAGTTAAGTGATGGGCGTTTTGTTCATTTCGTTAGGCGAGATGTTGGGAAAACCCGACAATATGGTGTAGAGTTATACACTGAGAATTTAGACTATCTTGGTTATTCGGTTTTGAAAACGGATCCTGATTATATGGATGACGAATACGTTGGTCTCCCATATCCAAGAGCTAAAGACACAAGAGACTTATTTTATGGAAGAAATTTCGGGGAAAAAGTTACAATAGAAGGATATGAATTAATTATACAGGAAGGCGAGAAAGATGAAAATTAAGAGCATAATTTTAGCCTTACTGTTTTGTGGGATAATGAGTTTTGGTTGTTCCAACGAAGAGCAAACGAATCAGGAAAGACCATCCCTTCCGCAAGAAATACAGGAAATTGAAAAATTGGTAGTCATTGAAAATGAACCAGAATACACGGTAAGTATAGCCGATAGCCAGAATTATGGAGATATATTTATACCGATGGCACCACCAGCTCCTGTAAGAGCATTTGGGGCAAAAAATGTGGTGGATGGAGACGGGAATGTATTTCGCTATGATCGGAATGATGTTGTCATCAGAAAGTACAATGCTAGAAATGAAAGTATGGGAAGTATAGGGGGAAAAGGCAGAGGGCCGGGAGAGTTTGTTCGGGTGGCAGGCATGCAGGTTCTTGATAATCAGCTAATAGTTTATGATGCTGACTTAATGCGGATCAGTTTCTTTGATATTGAAAGCAGGGATTTGGTAAGATCTTTTCAGCTCGAGTATAATTCGTGGGAGATTGAAGATGCTAAATACACGTTTCCAAGGACCTTGACCAAGGTGGGAAATGAGGGTTATTTAGTCTCCGTCCTAACGGAGAAAGAGGAAGGTTTAAAGTATTCCGCCTATTATGTAATGAATGAAAGAAGTCAGATTATTTCTGATAAAGTACTAGAAACACAAAATAAGGCAAGTCATATTGGTCTCACAAAAATGGGGCATAATGCAGGGATCAGTTTACCTTTTTCTGTAAGAGGAGAAATAACAGGTTTCGTTTCTGGAAACTTCTATCACATGAATACAAGTGAATTTTTGATTAGGAAGTATAATTTAGAAGGTGAAGTGGAGAAAGCTTTTTATATGCCTTTTAAAAAAGATCCGCTGGAAGAAGAGGAGGTGCTGGATCAATATCACCCCAACATGCACCCTGTTTTTGATAATGTGGACTATCCCGAAACCTGGCCTGCGCTTGATCAAATTTTTGTAGATGATGAACAAAGAATCTGGGTTGCTGCAATTGTGGATGATCACTCTATTTACAAATGGCATGTCATTAGCGATTCCGGTGAATTACTGGCCACTTTAGATTGGCCAAGGGAGAAGGAGTTTATCACCATCCGAAATGGGAAAATATATACAGAGTATTTTGATCGTGAAGCCGGTATGCGGGTGATGACCGGATATACGTTTGAATTCACGGAATAATGAATTTTGGGGGTTTATTGTATTCAAACCTATCTAACTTGGAACACAGAGGGGTAAAGTTAGTATGAATAGTGAATGCAAATAAACAAAATGAATAAATGAAAAAGCTAATACTATCTTTATTCTTCCTAAGTGTAATCGGACTTATAAACCCGCTTAAGGCTCAGGTATCTGATGGACAGGAAGCTTTAAAGAAGCATATTAATTCAGTAGTTGAAAAGGTTGAGAAAGCTAAATCCCCGGAAAAGAAAAGAGAAATTTTAAATGAATCTCTGGCGGATATGGTAACAGCTATTGACCGAGTGAGTGAGAAATCAACGGTTTCAGATTCAGACAAAAAAAGCTTAGCTGAGTTTAAAAAGGTACTGAACGAACGCAAAGATGAGCTTAATGGAACCAATGGATTTACGCGGATTACTAATAGTCAGTTGAACCAATATGCCAATTTTGTGCAGCAGGATATTGAGCAAGCTGATCCCGTGTTGACAGTCAGCCTGACTACGGTCCTGCTGATTGTCCTTATACTATTACTCCTCTGATATAGAGCAGAATATAGAAATCAAAAGCGTGGTTTTTTTAACCACGCTTTTTTTATGTTTACGAGATGATTAGAATTCTTACCCTTTTACTTTTACTTTTCCTTTTGTTGATCGGTTGTTCTACTTCTGAATTAACAACCCAAAATAATCCTGGTGATATAGATTACTCGGTAGTGTATATGGTGCATGCTGATGCAAACTACACCTATCATGTGGAGGGCGATCGGCTTAAAGCTGATGAGCAAACCGTACAGGAAGCTATTGAAGTAGGGAAAGCTTCTGCACATGGCGAGGTTATTATCTTTCATCAGAAACCGGAGCGTAAGAGGTTCCTGTTTTTTCCGAAAAAAGACCGGGTTTGGTATCACTACCGGGAAGGGGAATTGGTAGGTAAAGGAAGCTATTCTCCCCAAGGAGGTGGGTTCAAGGCGGAAGCAGAGCTTTATCAAAAAATGTCTGTTGATGAAGGACGTAAAATGTTCTTTTATTTCGGGCATGAAATTCCATCAAAAGCCTCGTTCACTTATCATCATTCTGATCCTGATCAGGAATTTAATACCGAAGTTTTTGCTGAGGATATTACGGGGTTTGAAGATCATTTTGACCTGATATTGCTTTCTACCTGTAACAACGGAAATCCCCTGATGGCGAACCAATTAGCAGGAAAAAGTAAATACCTGATCGCTTCGCCCCGAAACCTACATTTATCATATGTGGATACGCAGTCATTGAAATTGCTGGAAGAAAGCCCGTCCGTTTCTACCGAAGCTTTAGCAGACTCAATAGCTTGGAATTCGTTTGATCGGTTGAGCTCTGAGCTTCAAACATTGGTCACCTTGGGGGTGTATAATCTGGATGTTGTTGGAAGTTACATCGGCAGCTATGCGGATGAATATGTCCGTCACTTACAAAGCATTCAGCAGGAGTCACTTTTCAGGGATAACACCGATTGCGGGAAGTTGGATATGTTTGCCAATCAGAACATTCCTGAAAATGGAGTGACGCTATATTTTAGTCCCCCTGCATTTGGCAGAGAGGTCAATCTTACATCACATTCTGCCTGGGGATGTAAACAATAAGCTTGGTTGTGAATGATTTATCATTCATTAATAGGTATAGTAACTATTAGTGCATCAAAATTCATACATAAAATGTGGAAATAGTTTTGTATACTATGTATGAAAATTCATTCGTTAAGCATATAAATAGATTACTATGAATGATATATCATACACCAAATGGCATGCAATGAGCGACAAGGCATTGCTGAAGCATGTGGGTGAATTTGTGAAGCATCAGCGTCTGGAGCAGAACAAATCACAAAAAGAAGTAGCGGATGCTGCGGGCATAAGCAGATCGACGCTAAGTTTATTAGAGCGTGGAGAAGGTGTCACTCTTGTTTCATTGATTCAGGTTTTACGGGTGATGGATTTACTTCATCATCTGGAAACCTTTGAGGTAGAAGAGAAAAAAATCAGTCCCATTGAGCTGGCCAAAAAAGACAAGCAGAAGAGAAAGCGGGCCAGCGGGACTCAATCAAACAGTAACCAAGAGAGTGACTGGTAATGATTAAAATAGCCAATGTGAAAATATGGGGAGAGGCCGTCGGTGCGGTAGTGTGGAATGAATCCAGCCAGCTGGCTGATTTCGAATATGATCCGACCTTTAAAAGAAAAGGTGTGGAACTTGCTCCGTTGACTATGCCGGTAAACAGCGATAAAATTTTTTCATTCCCGGCGCTTCAAAAGAAAGAGGAAAGCGAACTCGATGCTTTTAAAGGTCTGCCCGGATTGCTAGCCGATTCACTACCGGATAAATATGGAAATCAGCTGATTAACGTCTGGCTCGCTCAGCAAGGTCGACCCCAAAACAGTATGAATCCCGTTGAAAAGCTGTGCTTTATCGGGAGCCGAGGAATGGGAGCGCTGGAGTTTGAGCCGACACAATTGCCTGAACAAAAGCGAGCCTTTGGTGTGGAGGTAGATAGCTTAGTGGATATCGCAAAGTCGATGTTAATGAAGCGAGCCGGTTTTGAAGCGAATGTCAATGAAAATGACGAACAGGCGATACAGCAGATTTTGAAAATTGGAACCTCTGCAGGTGGAGCTCGACCCAAAGCGGTCATCGCCTATAATGAGAAAACCGGAGAGGTAAAATCAGGTCAAACCAAAGCCCCAAAAGGATTTGAACACTGGCTCATCAAATTGGATGGTGTAAGCGAAGAACAACTGGGCGACACTCAAGGCTGGGGCCGTGTGGAAATGGCTTACTACAACATGGCCAAAGATTGCGGGATTGAGATGATGCCATCAGCGCTGTTGAAAGAACATGAGCGGGCTCATTTTATGACCAAACGGTTTGACAGGGAAGGAGCTGATAAAAGGCATCATATCCAAACCTGGTGCGCCATCAAACATGTGGATTATAACGATGTGCTCAGCTACAGTTATGAGCAGTTGTTTCAAACGATGCGAGAACTCCGGCTTACCTATCCGGAGGCGGAAGAGATGTTTCGCCGAATGGCGTTTAATGTGTTGGCTCGAAATTGCGATGATCATACCAAGAACTTTTCCTTCCGCTTAAAGCAGGGAGAGAAGTGGGAATTGGCTCCGGCTTATGATCTCTGCCATGCTTATCGCCCCGGAAGCCAGTGGGTCAGCCAGCATTCACTGAGCGTTAATGGAAAGCGAGAAGGCATCAACCGTCAAGACTTGTTGGAAGTGGCAAAATCCATGAATATCAAAAAAGGCGTTTCTATTATTGATGAAGTCCAGAAAGTAGTACAAGAGTGGCCGGATTATGCTGATGAGGTTGGGGTCAGTGAAAACCTCCGGAATGCCATTTCTTCGACTTTGGTAAGTTTGTGATTTGTCTTAACCCCGTCATTGAGAGGTAGCCATGATGCGGGATTGGGAGGTAAAACAACGAAGCAATCTCCGTGAATAGGCATCCTAAGTAGTGCATGGAGATCGCTACCACCGCGACGAGTATTATGCGGAAAAAGCGAAGACCTGAAGGACTTCGCTTGCGTACTTTGAAGAGATTTATGGCGGGGAATAAAGTCCTGCCAATGGCACGGTGCTTTTGGGATAAGCCACAACGATGACTTTTTTGGAAAGACGGTAATCACACTAAAATGATTTTCATGGACACAAGCGAATGGGTTTTAACCCTTCGCGCTGGTTGGGTGGGGTTTGATGTGGAGCAGGTTTGGTAAATAATTCAGGCAATCCCTGAACAGGCCTCCCAAATAGTGCGAGGAGATCGCCACGTCGAAAGGCAATGTAGCTCGGGTTCCGCTACTCCTCGCGATAACTGAATTATTTTCTTTTTGTGGAAAGTAAGCAGAAAGCGACTAATCATCGACATCCCAAAAATCATGCAAATCAGGGTTCAGCGCACAATTTTAAGTTATCATGATGAAATTTGAAAATTTAAATGGGGGGGGGTAAAAAGCTGTAATTAGCTGCGCAGTAGTTACTTATCAAGTATTAGTGGTACTATGAGCGTAAGTTGCATATAAATTTATATTTACGCTTATTAAAAAGACAATAAGAGAGTAATTGGAAGGACGACCAGCTTAGGTTTCAACATTAGGGTAAAGCAAGAATTAAAAATTAATGTTGAGATATTTATTTATGAGTCTTCCAATTGAAAGTGCTATTGATTTAGCAAAGCAGAATATGACAGAGATATTCACTGTCAAAGAATGGGCAGAAGAGATGAAGTTTAATTCTTCAAAGTATTTTTCCCGTAAGTTTAGGAATGCTTTTGGTGATCGCCCAAAAACAAAGCTTATCGAAATTAGGATAAACAGGTTTCATCATCTAATAAATGAGAACCTTGAAATATCATGCTATGAGATTGCTTTAGAATTAGGACTTAGAGATCAGGTAGCGCTGAATAGATTTATAAATAGGCACACGGGTAAACCACCAACTGAGTGGAAAAAAGGATAGTAGAATCTATTAACGGAAAAAAGAACGGTTAATGAATTATTTAATAGGTTGGATTTTTAAATCTACAATAAAATATATGAAAAATGAAAAAAGCAACAATTATTATATTATCAGTTTCACTTACTATTTTACTTTATTTGTTAGTAGATGAAACCCTTAAAAATATTGACAGTCTGACAATTGTGGATACTTATCAAGTCAATAGTGAGATTGAATCAGTAAGATTCCGTGATCCTACAGAAGTTACTGTCGATTGTACGGATACTGAGGATGCTGGTGTTGGTTGGCAAACTGCAAGGATATGTGTTAAAGACGGGTCAATATTGTGAAGTCGATACGTATAATGGATCAATTGGTACTGGTGAGTGTACTTTTACAGAGGAAGGTGGTAATACGGATCCTCAGCACAATGGATAAATTTAGCTAATTTACAATAAAATTTAGGTGGAAGTATACTTATTCCACCTAAATTAAACTCAATAAAATGAAATTTATACTTTTATCTATCATAGCGTTTCTACTTTTAAGTTGTGAAAAAGAAAGGTTGCAAGATTTTACTAATACAAGACAAATTTCCTCTATTCCAATCTCAAAAATAGACCTACTAGTAGGTGGTAATGTCACATTAAATGTAATCGACACACTGTTAATTGTAGCCAATCAAGTTGAACCCTTTATTAGAATATACAGTACTAATTCACATGAATTGATATCAACCTTTGGAAAAGAAGGCAGAGGTCCAAAAGAGTTTTTAAGTGCAAGTGTTACCAAGCAAGATTATTTTCAATTTTCAAGTACAATAACGAAAAAGGCTATAAATTTATATGATTTTAAGCGGAATAAGTTGACGATTATAGATCTGCAAAAGTATATTGAAAGTGGAGAAGGAATTTTGAGGTTAAGAGTTCCATCAGATAGAGAGTTCATAAGTTCTCATCACTATTTAGACACAGAAATTTCGATTGCTACCCCACTAGATAGAGACTTATTTATTATCCACAATTTCAGTGATACTACATTTAAAAGAGTTGACTTCAAGCCTGAACTGAACTATGAAGTTAAACGAAATGATAAACCATCCGTTTATCGTCCAGCAGTATTTGTTAATAAAAAAGATAAGATTATTGCATCTGCACCGCTTAAATTAGGTGAATTAGATTTTTTTAATTTTGATGGAGAATTAATTAACGAAACAATATTTGAATCAAGAGAAAAGTTTAAATCGGAAATTGAAAGTGGCCTTGGAGGAGAGGAAAATATCAAAACATATATTGTTGAATTAGATACTCTAAAAAATGAAATTTTTGCTTTAAATATTAATACACCTGTTGGTGAGCTTGACAGCAAAATTCAAAATAATTTGATCCAGAAATTTAATTGGGATGGAGATCCTTTACTGCAATATGAATTAGATGGTAAATCAATTAAGTCTTTTGCAGTAGATCATATTAATAACAGAATATATGCTTATATCCATACTGAAAGAAAAAACAATATTATCATATATAATTTGGATCAATGAAATATTATTTGATAACAATTTCGTCATTGATAGTTTTAGTTGCAGGCTTTAAATATTTGTATTTAGGCCCTAAAGCTGTACAATCTGAATTAAAAAGTTCTCTTTATGTAGAAAATAGTAAAGTTTATTTTTTAGAAAGAAATATTAATCATATAAAAGATTTTGAAAAATATTTGTTGCCTTTTAATTCTGGTACTGAGTTGAATATTTATATATCAAAAAAAGCTTGCGCAGATTGTCTTAATAAGCTATTAGATATAATTGCAAGAAAAGGGGCAGATATAAATACGACAATATTTACATCAAGTAGTATAATTAATAGTCATATAGAATCTTATAATGATATTTTTGAGGATAAATTTAAGATTAAGAATCATATGGATAGTGTGAGTATTAATATTGATGATGTTATGCTCTACAATCAAGATAAGAAGATGATTCTTGGAGTAAATGCTGGAGAAGAGAAAATATTTAATAATTATTCTAGGGGCTGAAGTAGCTAAGCCCTGAATAAGGTACTAAATTTAGCTACTATGTATACACGTAAAAGCCGATTAACATCTCACCAGCAAAGCCGGTTACTCGAACACTTTGTAGCAGGAACAAC